>Ga0129306_1000738_pt1 | contig 46106 bp, 43 predicted proteins | sample P827metagenome_FD_94438 | JGI IMG/M metagenome (GOLD analysis project Ga0129306, IMG submission 94438) | Capybara group fecal microbial communities from Wisconsin, USA - P827 metagenome | ecosystem: Host-associated > Mammals > Digestive system > Large intestine > Fecal | place: USA: Wisconsin... | reverse complement strand
GATTTGATTTCTTGCGGGGCGAAAGTGAATTCCGCCCCGCGCCGCCGCACTCGCGGCGGTGTCGGCCCCCGCCGGATAAAGGCGTCAAAGGCCAGATAAAGGAATTCGTTACACCATCAGGGAACAGACCAGCTGGGTATACTCGGCGGGGTCCTCCAGGGGCAGGCCGGCCAGCAGCAGGGCCTGGCCATAGAGCAGCTTGGAGTACTTGGCCACGGTATCCTTGTCCTCGGCGTCCACCGCCTTCTTCAAAGCGGCGAAGGGAGCGGCGTCAGCGTTGAGTTCCAGCACACGGTCGGCCTTCATGTGCTGGCCGCCCTCCAGCTTGTTCATATACTTCTCCATCTCCAGAGAGACGGGGCCGTCGGTGGTGAGGCAGCAGGCACCGGATTTCAGGATAGCGGAGATGCGCACTTCCTTGACCAGGTCGCCCAGGGCCTCCTTCACGGCCTCCAGGACGGGCTTGCCGGCCTCAGCCTTCTCCTCGGCGGCCTTCTTCTCCTCCTCAGTTTGGGGGAGGGCGTCCTCGTCGTTGACCGACTTGAACTGCTTGCCGTCGATCTCCATCAGGGCCTTCATGACAAAGTCATCCGCGTCCTCGGTGCAGTACAGAATTTCGTAGCCCTTGTCCAGGATGCGCTCCACCTGGGGCAGTTTGGCGATCTTGTCCGGGCTCTCGCCGCAGGCGTAGTAGTAATAGGGCTGGTCCTCGGGCATCCGGTCCTTGTAGGCGGCCAGAGTGGTGTAGCCGTTCTCCTTGGAGGACCAGAACAGCAGCAGATCCTGGAGCAAGTCCTTCTTGGCGCCGTAGTCGCTGACCACGCCGTATTTCAGCTGGGTACCGAAAGCGGCCCAGAACTTCTCGTACTTCTCCCGGTCTTCCTTCTGCATCTTCAGCAGCTCGGACTTGATCTTCTTCTCCAGGGCGGTGGCGATGACCTTCAGCTGGCGGTCGTGCTGGAGGATCTCACGGCTGATGTTCAGGGAGAAGTCGGGGGAGTCCACCACGCCCTTGACAAAGCGGAAGCAGTCGGGCAGCAGGTCGGCGCACTTGTCCATGATCATCACGCCGGAGGAATAGAGCTGCAGGCCCTTCTGATACTCACGGGTGTAAAAGTCATAGGGAGTCTGGGCAGGGATATAGAGCATGGCCTTGTAGGTCACCGCGCCCTCGGCGCTGGTGTGGATAACGGCCAGGGGGTCCTGCCAATCGCCGAACTTTTCCTTGTAGAAGGCGTTGTACTCCTCGGGCTTCACCTTGGTCTTCTGCCGCTGCCACAGGGGGACCATGGAGTTGATGGTCTTCCACTCCTTGACGGTCTCCCACTCGGGCTTATAGTCGTCACCGGCGTCCTCGGGCTTGGGCTTCTGGCGGTAGTCCTCCACCTCCATGATAATGGGGTAGCGGATATAGTCGGAGTACTTTTTGATCAGCTCCTGTAATTTATAGGTCTCCAAATACTGGTCGTAGTTCTCCTCGTCGGCGTTGGCCTTGATGTGCATGATAACATCGGTGCCGGGGGCGTCCTTCTCGCATTGGGTGACGGTGTAGCCGTCGGCCCCGTCGGACTGCCACATCCAGGCTTCGTCGCTGCCGAAGGCACGGGAGAGGACGGTGACATGGTCGGCCACCATGAAGGCGGAGTAGAAGCCCACGCCGAACTGGCCGATGACGTCGATCTTGTCGGCGGCCTTGTCGTCCGCGCTGAGATCGGCCTTGAACTGGCCAGACCCGCTCTTGGCGATGGTGCCCAGGTTGGCCTCCAGATCCTCGCGGCTCATGCCGATGCCGTTGTCGGACACGGTGAGGGTACGCATCTCCTTGTCAGGGGTGATGGTGATCTTCAGGTCCTTGCGCTTCACGTCCACGTTTTCGTCGGTGAGGGACTTGTAGGCCAGTTTGTCCTCGGCGTCGCTGGCGTTGGAGATCAGCTCCCGGAGAAAGATCTCCTTGTGGGTGTAGATGGAGTTGACCATCAGGTCCAGCAGGCGCTTGGACTCGGCCTTAAATTGCTTCTTTGCCATGGTTGTGATTCCTCCGTATATAGAAAATTTTTTAAAAAACAAAATCGTTAGCACTCATTTATACTGAGTGCTAACGATATGATAGCGCGTCCCGGGAGAAAATGCAAGGGAGTTCATAAAATATTTACACTTTTGTGATGAGAGTGCCAGAGAGTTGGGGATTAGGCGTTATGGGGCTGCCTACCACTCAGTCGCCCAGGTCTAAGTTCCGGTAGAAGATACACGCCCCGGCGTCCAGGTCCCAGCAGCCGAAGAAGGTCCGGTCATCCCGGACCGCCAGCAGGCCGTCCTGCAGCGTGCAGGAAAGCCAGGTGTTGCCGGAGGGATCGGGAAAGGTGTACAGCGGTTCCAAATCCGGGGTGTAAAAGGTATAGCCGCTGTTATGACCGCGGACCAGGAGGTAAGGGCCGTACTCGGGCCGGGCGGGGTCGGTGACAAAACTGATCGTGCCGCATTCTGTCAGCAGCTCCCCGCTGGACAGCCGGAACAGCCAGCATTTGGACTGCTCTTCGCTGAAATCGCACAGGTAGGCAAAGGGCTCGCAGACCTCAAAGCTGAAGCTCTCACCCAAGCCGGGCACGGTCAGGGCATAGGATTCATCGCCATTGAAAAAGGTAACCTGATCGCCCTCCCGCCGGTCCTCCCAATAGCCTGTGGGCGGCCACTGCTGGCTGTTCCATTGCCCCAGACTTGTCTCCCAATCCGAACGGGACATCCAGACCACCTCCGTGGTCTCCGGGCTGAACACCCGGACCTGGTCGGCGGTCTGGACATTTCTGGTTTGGGTGCCGGTGCCCAGAAAGATGCCGGCTTCTGTCCACTGGAAGCCGTAGAGCCACATGATCTGCTCCACCACCGAGGGCAGTTCCTCTTCCGTTACCCCCAGGAACTCCCAGCTCCAGTCCTGCCGGGCACCGCTGACCGCGTCAATCCAGGTCACGCCCCCAGGGCCGTAGAGCAGTACTTCGTCCTCATGGGTGGTGTAACCCCAAAACTCAAAATCGGTGATCCAGCTCCCATCTTGGGCGGCCGCGGCGTACCGGAGACCGTTGCAGAAATCATTCCACTCCTCTTTGGCCCGGGACAGAAGCAGGATGGGGAGGGAGGAAGATTTCCTCTGCCAGTAAAAGACCCCCTGCTCGGCGCTGAGATATACCGGGTCAGTGACGATCTTTCCCTCACGGGTCATCAGGCCGTACAAAGAGGTGGGCCAGGGGGAGTACCACACCTGCTCCTGGCCGCTGTCGTCCGTCCAAGTGTTGAAGGTATAGGTCAGCGCCCCCATGTAGGGAATCAGGGAGCCGTAGTCCTCCGAGGGGACCAGGTCTCCAGTGTAGTCCGGATACCACCGGCCCCCGTCCGCGTCGGGCCGGAGGGCGGTCTTGTTCCCTTCCAGCCTGGACCAGTCCATCTGGACATTGGGGCCGGTAGGAGCCTCAGGCAGAGAAAGACTCCCGGCGGTCTGGGAGGAGCCGTTCTCGGTGGGCGCGGGGGAGGCCTGGGCGCACCCGGCCAGCAGAAGGACGGACAGAGTCAGCGCTGTCAGCCGTGTCCGATCCATATTATCCCTCCGTTTCCATGACGGGGACATAACCCTCCAAGGCGGCCAGCTTCTGGCCGTCGGGACCCAGCACCCAGTCGTAGAGAATGCGGGTGGGGGTATCCTCCGCCTGGTCCTTGGCAATGGCCACGAAGTAAGGGTTCAGGAAGGGGTAGTCCCCCGCGCGGATGGCCTGGGCCGAGGGCTCCACCCCGTCGATGGACAGCACCTTCAGTCCCTTGGCCATCTCCATGTCGTTGGCGTAGTAGTAGACGGTGTAGCCTATGGCGGCGGGGGTGTTGTCATACTCCCGCACCGCCTCCAGCAGGCCCATCATGCTGTCGCTGGTCCACTCCTTGGGCGGCTCCATCAGATCCAGGCCATCCATGACCAGCTTTTCAAACATGGTCTGGCTGCCCGCCTCGGGGTTGCGCTGGAAGGGGATGATGTCCAGATCGTCGCCGCCCACCTCTTTCCAGTTGGTGATCTCGCCGGTGTAGATCTTCTGGACCTGCTGGGTGGTCAGGTTGTCCACCGGGTTATCCCGGTTGACCACAAAGACCAGAGCGTCGGTGGCGAAGGGGGTGAGCAGCCATCGGTACCCCGCCTCCAGCTCAGCCAGCACCTCCGGGGCGGGCTCCGCCGCCAGCAGCAGGTCGGCGTCCCCCGCCATCAGATTCCGGTAGGACTGGGTGGTGCGGGAAAACTGGATCAGATCGGCCACCTTGTCCTGGTCCTCCCCCAGCAGCACGGCGCACATGGCTTGGGCCAGGGGAGCAGTGGAGGTGGAGCCGTCCAGCCGGGGCAGATTGTCCCGGGTGAAGACGAAGGGCTCGTCCTCCATGGCGGACTGGGAGGCGGACACATCGGCGGAAGAACCGGCGGAATTGGCAGGCGGGTCGCCGCTGGGAGCCTTGGGACCGCAGGCGGACAGGGCCAGAGTCAGCGCCAGGGCCAGAGCGGCCCCGAAGAAAAGGCGTTTCATCATGATATCCTCCTTACAAAATGTAGCTTATAATTTATTAGACGCAAAGCGGATGGATTTGTTTCCCATATTCCGGTACGACGTTATTGTATCGGGTCTTTGCGGAAAATTCATTACAAATATCCCGCAAAGAAAAGACGATTCCCTACAAAGCGGGAACAAAGCAGTAACAAAAACGGGCGGTTTCTTAAAATTTTATTAACATGCCAGACGAGATGGGGACCATATCCGGGAGAAGGAGGGCGGAAGCGCGGACGCCCCGTTCCGGGAGAAGCTCCGCACCCAGCCCCCTGAAAGAAGGCAAATTTTGATCGGTAGAAGCGGTGTTCCATGATCTGCACAGCGCTGCCCCAAAATGGAACAGAGTGTCAAAAAGGAGAGAAGCCGCGGCGGCTCCTCTCCTTTGTCGTCTCAGAAATATTACTGGTTGCAGTTGTCGTACAGGTCGGTGACTTCCTTGCTGGGAGCGGGAGTGATCAGGGAGACCGCCACGATGGCGGCGCAGGCGCACAGGAAAGCGGGCAGCAGTTCGTAAATAGCAAACATACCGCCCAGCTTGGCAATGACGAACTTCCAGACAAAGACCATCACGCCGCCGACCACCAGACCGGCCAGGATACCCTGGCGGTTGCTGCGCTTCCAGAACAGGGCAAACAGGACGGCGGGGCCGAAGGTGGCGCCGAAGCCGGCCCAAGCGAAGGAGACGATCTTGAACACGCTGCTGCTGGGATCGGCGGCCAGGAAGACGGCCACGATGGCAATGCAGATGACGGTGAGCCGGGCCACCACCATGGTCTGCTTCTGGGTCAGCTTGATGCCGAACACGTCCTGGAGCAGATTTTCAGAGAAGGCGGAGGCGGCGGCCAGCAGCTGGGAGTCGGCGGTGGACATGGTGGCCGCCAGGATACCAGCCAGGATCAGACCGGCCACGATGGCGGGGAACACGCCGTAGCTGGACAGCAGGTTGGAGATCTGGACAATGACGGTCTCAGAGGCGCTGCCCTCCAGGACGGGGATGCGGCCGGCCTTGGACACGCTGTAGCCGATCATGCCGATGCACACGGCCACGGTCATGGAGATGACCACCCACACCGAGGCGATGCGGCGGGAGAGCTTCAGCTCATTTTCGTCCCGGATGGCCATGAAGCGGACCAGAATGTGGGGCATGCCGAAGTAGCCCAGGCCCCAGGCCATCATGGAGGCGATGTTCAGGAAGGGGTAGGGCTTGGCGGCGTGAGCGGCGGCGTCATAGGTCTGGGTAAAGCTGAGATAGCCGGGCAGGGCCTTGGCGTTCTCCACCACCACGTCCAGGCCGCCGGCCTGGTAGATGCCGAAGCAGGTGATGACAACGAGGGCGCAGGTCATAATGATGGACTGGATCAGGTCCATGGTGGCCACGGCGCTGAAGCCGCCCACGGAGGTGTAGCTGATGATGACCACGGCGCCGATGATAACGGCCACCATGTAGTTCCAGCCGAACAGGCTGTTGAACAGCTTGCCAATGGCGGCCAGACCGGAGGCCACATAGGGGATGAAGAAAATCAGGATGATGAGGGAAGCGATGCACATGATGACGGGCCGCTTCTCCTGATAGCGCTTGGAAATGAAGGCGGGGATGGTGATGGCGTCCAGCCGGACGCTGTACCGGCGGATGCGCTTGGCAACCAGCAGGAAGTTCAGGTAAGTACCCAGAGCCAGGCCGATGGCGGTCCAGCTGGCGTCAGCCACGCCGGTGAGGTAGGCCACGCCGGGCAGGCCCATCAGCAGCCAGGAGGACATGTCGCTGGCCTCGGCGCTCATGGCGGTGACCAGGGGGCCGATGCCGCGGCCGCCCAGATAGAAGCCCTCGGCGCTCTTTTTGCTGCGGCGTCCGATCATGATGCCGGTGAAGATGACGAAACAGAGATAGAGGATGATAACAACGGTGATACAGATCTGTGCGCTTGTCATAAAAACTCTCCTTCTGACGGCACGGGCCGTCCCTTACACACACGGTCCCGTCCGCCGGAGCGGGACAGAACCAAGGCCGCCGGCGGTTCAGGCGCGGCGGTTAGGAACATCATAACACAAAGGAAAGGAGAATAAAACAGAGAACAATGTACAGAATAAATTCTATACATTATTCTCTAAAAATTCGTATTATAACTGTGGCTCAATGGATATAAGCTGTACATTTTGTAAATAACATGTTTGTACATTTTTTACAAACTTGCCCGTTCAGGCCCGGAATCCCCGAAAAAACATGGGCATCATGGCCGTTCCGTACTGAAGCAGGGAGTAGTCTCCCTCGGACAGACACCAGTCGTAGATCAGCGCCCGCTCGCACAGGGCGTAGACCCGGACCATCTCGTTCACCGTCACGTCTCCACGCAGCTCCCCACGCTCCTGACCCTGGAGGACGATCTGCCGCAGCAGCTTGTAGTAGGTCCGGTTGTGGTCCAGAAGGTGCTTGTCCCCCCGGGTAATGAGCTGGGAGGAATACAGCCGGGCCAGCAGGTCCAGGGAGATGGAGTTCTCGATCATGGCGAACAGCTCCCGGTTCAGGTACATCAGCTGGTCGAACCGGTCCATGGCCGGGTCCATGGTCTCCATCAGTTCCTCGTACTTCTGGTCGAAGAGGTAGGACACCGAGGACAGCAGGGCGTCCTTCCCCTCGAAATAGTGGTAGAAGGACCCCCGGGAGGTGCCCGACTCGGCAATGATCTCCTCCACCGTGGTGTCATCGTAGCCCTGGCGGTAGAACAGCCGCCAGGCCGCTTCGATGATCTTACCCTTGGTGTTTCGGGTGTTTTTCTTGGCCATGATGAGGGCTCCTTCCTGGCATAAATGGTATGGCCGGCGGAACAGGCGGAATGCCCAACTGCCCGCGCGGAGGAAATAACAAGGCGGGGGATAAGCCTGCGCCCTGCCGGTGCCGGGCGCAGAAACCGGAAAAAGAAGGGAAATCAATCCCCGCAACCGCTGGTTGCTAAGACTTCCAAGGCCGGTTGGTTGCCTTTCCATCTCATTTCCCTTATAATGTGGCCCAGAAGAAAGGGGGCGGATCCATGAACCTGTCTGAAAAAATACTCAAGCTGCGTACAGCCCGGGGCATGTCCCAGGGGGACCTGGCGGAGAAACTGGAGGTATCCCGCCAGTCGGTGTCCAAATGGGAGACGGGACAATCGGTGCCCGATGTGGATAAGCTGGTCAGGTTGGCCGACCTGTTCGGGGTGACCACAGACTACCTGCTCCGGGAGACGGAGCGGGCCTCCGGGAAGGAAGCCGAACCGGCGGAATTATCGGACCGCGCTGGCAGGAGAGCGCTCCGGCCCGTCCAGGCGGCGGGCATCCTGCTGACCTGTTTCGGCCTGCTTCTGACGGCCCTGGCCGCCTGGGCTGCGGGCCGGGGAGAGATGGGGCACCTGGAACTGGTCATGATCCTTCTATTGGTCCTCCCAGGCCTGGTCCTTTCGTTGGCCCCGAAACACAATCTGCTGGCCGGAGCCTGGGCCTTGTGGAGCGGGTCCGCCGCGGTGTTTCTGCCCGCTAGGCGAACGGCCAATCTGGTCTGGCTGAAAAAATTTTATAATATCTTTGTGTTGAGCAAGCACGGCTCTGTGTCTGTGGGGCTCTGGCCCTGGCAGGTCAAGGTGATCTTCGCCATCCACGGGGCGATGCTGGCCCTGCTGGTCTATGCCACCTGGCGGACCCTGCGCAAACCGAAACAAGACGGCTGAGGCCGTCTTGTTTTTTGCCTCAGGTCCATTATCCGCAATTTTTTTGCCTCCGTCAACTCTTTTTCCGGCCCTCTTGCGGTTTACATCCCCTCGCCCCTGTGATAAAATATCCCAGTCTTGATTTTCCCGGAAGGAGGTCCGACGCTGTGGCTTACAATTTTTTCCCTATGATCGCCCGGATGAAGTACATCAACCGCTGGGGCCTCATGCGAAACACCCAGGAAGAGAACATCCAGGAGCACTCCCATATGGTGGCCGTCCTGGCCCACGCCCTGGCCGTTATCCAGAACCGCTATTACGGCGGACAGGTGGACCCTGGCGCCGTGGCGGTGGCCGCGTTGTACCACGACGCCAGCGAGATCCTGACCGGGGACATGCCCACCCCCATCAAGTACGACAACCCGGACATCCAGAGGGCCTACAAGGACATCGAGGCGGTGGCGGAGCGGAAGTTACTGTCCATGCTGCCCGAGGACCTGCGGGCGGATTACGACGAGGTGATCACCATTCCGGACCCTGAGATCCGGGCCCTGGTGAAGGCGGCGGACAAGCTGTCCGCCTATCTCAAGTGCGTGGAGGAGCTGAAGGCGGGCAACACCGAGTTCAGAAAGGCAAAGGAGCAGACCTACGCCGCCCTGTGCCAAAACCCCATCCCCGCCCTGCGGTACTTCATGGACCACTTCCTGGAGGGGTTTGAGCTGACTTTGGACGAGCTGAATTGACCGCGGGGCGGTGGCCGCCCTGCGCAGATGATGTAATTATAGAAAGGATCGTATGGAATTATGAAGGCAATCGTTACCGTTATCGGCAAGGACAAGGTGGGCATCACCGCCGCCGTCTGCTCCCTGCTGGCCCAGCACAACATCAACATCCTGGACATCACCCAGACCGTTTTGCAGGACTATTTCACCATGGTCATGCTGGTGGACACCGCCGCCTGCGCTGAATCCATCGGGGATATGTCCGACATCCTGGACCGGGCCGGCAAGGAGCAGGGCCTGTCTATCCGCATCCAGCGGGAGGATATTTTCAACGCCATGCACCGGATCTAAGCGTCCGAGCCGTCGTGAGCAGTGCGGATGGACCGGAGCGAGGGCGCGAAACCGAAGGTTCGCATAGCGAACCTGTTTCAAGCCCAAGTCGGAGGGCCGATTCCCCCTATCAGGGGGAAATGTCCCGAAGGGACAAAGAGGGTAGGGACAGCCGCGCGTCGCGAACAGGCAAGGCGTGATAACATCCAAGCGCCGAATTCCCGGGCAGGGAATGATCGGTAGGGCGGGGGCTTGCCCCCGCTGCCCGCTTTTCCGGCGACGACCCCCGGCGGGGGCAAGCCCCCGCCCTACCCTTTGTCCCAAAGCGATAAGGAGGCATCATTATGCTCAATCAACACGAAATCATGCAGACCATCCAGATGATCGACCAGCAGCATCTGGACGTGCGTACCATCACCATGGGCATCTCTCTGTTGTCCTGCGCCCACAGCGATGTGAAGGTGGCCTGCGACAAGGTATACGACAAGATCACCCGCTATGCCGAGCATCTGGTGGCCACCGGCGAGGCCATTGAGAAGGAATTCGGCATCCCCATCGTCAACAAGCGCATCTCCGTCACCCCCATCGCCCTGGTGGCCGCCGCGGCGGAGACCGACAACTATACCCCTTTCGCCGTGGCCTTGGACAAGGCCGCCAAGACCTGCGGCGTCAACTTTATCGGCGGCTTCTCCGCCCTGGTCCAGAAGGGAATGACCAACGCCGACCGCATCCTCATCAATTCCATCCCCGAGGCCCTGTCCACCACCGACATCGTCTGCGCCAGCGTCAACGTGGGCTCCACCAAGGCGGGCATCGACATGGACGCCGTGGCCCTCATGGGCCGGACCATCAAGGATCTGGCCAACCGCACCGCCGACAAGGGGGGCTTCGGCTGCGCCAAGCTGGTGGTATTCTGCAACGCCGTGGAGGACAACCCCTTCATGGCCGGCGCCTTCCACGGCGTGGGCGAGCCGGAGAAGGTCATCAACGTGGGCGTCTCCGGCCCCGGCGTGGTCCACCACGCCCTCCAGGCCGTCAAGGGTCAGCCCTTCGACGTGGTGGCCGAGACGGTGAAGAAGACCGCCTTCCGCATCACCCGCATGGGCCAGCTGGTGGCCCAGGAGGCCTCCCGCCGTCTGGACACCCCCTTCGGCATCGTGGACCTGTCCCTGGCTCCCACCCCCGCCGTGGGCGACAGCGTGGCCCGCATCCTGGAGGAGATGGGTCTGGAGGTCTGCGGTACCCACGGCACCACCGCAGCCCTGGCCCTGCTCAACGACGCGGTGAAGAAGGGCGGCGTCATGGCCAGCTCCTCCGTGGGCGGCCTGTCCGGCGCTTTCATCCCCGTCAGCGAGGACGAGGGCATGATTGCCGCCGCTGCCTCCGGGGCCCTGACTCTGGACAAGCTGGAGGCCATGACCTGCGTGTGCTCCGTGGGCCTGGACATGATCGCTGTCCCCGGCGACACCAGCGCTGAGACTATCTCCGCCATCATCGCCGACGAGGCCGCCATCGGCATGGTCAACACCAAGACCACCGCCGTCCGCCTCATCCCCGCGCCCGGCTGCAAGGTGGGGGACACCGTGGAGTTCGGCGGCCTGCTGGGCTCCGCTCCCGTCCAGCCCGTCCACCCCTACTCCAGCGCCGACTTCATCGCCCGGGGCGGCCGCATCCCCGCTCCCATGCAGAGCCTGAAGAACTGAGCCGAGGTTCTTCCGAGAAAGAGCCGAACAGAACGTTTGGCGCGAAACCGCATTTTACTTACGGATAAAACGGTAAAACACAGCCCCGGCGGACCTTGTTCCGCCGGGGCTGTTCTAATTTACAAAAGTATCTCAGCCCTTTCCGGCTTGCCGCTGGACCAGATAGAGCAGCTCGGAGCGGTAGGGGTCGTCGTTGATCCCCGGCAGGGAAGCAAGCTGTTCGGCCACACCCTGATAGGTTGCGGTGCCGGCGTACTCAGAATCCCGCAGCAGCATCCCGAACTGGGCCACACAGGCGGCAAAGGCCGTATCCGCCGAGGGGGTATCCCGCACCTGCTCCTTGCCCACCGGGTATTCCAGCAGGCGGCTCTCCGTCCCCTCGGGCTCCTTGTACCGCACCGACACGGTGAGCCACTCGTCGCTGCCCGTGGGGACGGTCTCCTGGTATTTCAGGTCAGACTCCGGGACTTCCAAGCCGGAGCCGGGCAGGGCCAGCTCGTACAGCACCGTCACCCGGTGGCCCGCCCCCACCTCGCCGCCGTCCTTGGCGTCGTCGGCAAAGTCCTCCGCGTCCATCAGCCGGTTCTCATACCCGATGAGGCGGTAGGCCTTCACCTGAGCCGGGTTGAACTCCACCTGAAACTTCACGTCCTTGGCCACAGTAAACAGGGTGCCTCCCATCTCCTCCACCAGCACCCGCTTGGCCTCCAGGACGCTGTCGATATAGGCGTAGTTGCCGTCCCCGTGGTCGGCCAGGGCCTCCAGCTTGTTGTCCTTCAGGTTGCCCTCGCCAAAACCCAGGACAGACAGGAAGATCCCATCCTTCTTTTGTTCCTCAATGAGCTTGACCAGCTCCCCCTCGCTGGTGACCCCCACGTTCAGGTCCCCGTCGGTGGCCAGAATCACCCGGTTGTTGCCTCCGGGGATAAAGTGCTTCTGGGCCAGCTCGTAGGCGGTGAGGATGCCACGGGAGCCGGCGGTGCCGCCCCCGGCGGTCAGGTCCTCGATGGCGGCCTGGATGGTCTCCGCCTCATCGCCGGTTGCCCCGTCCAGCATCACCCGGTCCGAGGAGGCGTAGGTGACGATGGAGATGGTGTCCCCGGGCCGCAGGTGCTCGGTGAGCAGCAGGAAGGCCTGCTTCACCAGAGGGAGCTTGTTCCACTGGTCCATGGAGCCGGATACGTCCAGGAGAAACACCAGGTTGGAGGGGGGCATGGCCTCCCAGTCGGGCTGGGGGGCCTGAAGGCCCACCCGCAGCAGCAAGGTGTCGTCGTTCCAGGGGCAGGGGGCGATCTCGGTGGACACCGAGAAGGGCGCGTCCCCCTCCGGCTCCGGGTAGTCATAGCGGAAGTAGTTGACCATCTCCTCGATCCGCACCGCGTCGGCGGGCACCTCCTGGCCGTTCAGCAGCATCCGCCGAAGGTTGGCGTAGGAGGCGGTGTCCACGTCGGCGGCAAAGGTGGACAGGGGGGACAGCGCCGCGGCGTGGAAGCCGTTTTCGTCCATGTGGCTGTACTCCTCGGTGTTCCAGTCGGGCTCCAGAGTCTCCATGGGGGCGCAGTTGGCAAAACTGTCCATGGCACCGCCGGTGGCGGCAGAAGCGGCGGGCTCCCCTGTGCTGGCGTTTGACGCGCCGGCGCAGGCGGTGAGGGACAACGCCAGGGCGGCGGCGGTCAGCAAGGCAAAAAAGCGGATTCCTTTCATATCGTTTTCCTCCTTTTCTGGCGGTGGGAGCTCCTCCAAAGCTCCCTTTGTCCATATAGACGGGAAAAAAGACACCGGGTCGCGAAAACCGGGAAAATTTTGAGCGGCCGGAAAGGGGCTGGCGTTTGGAGGGCGAATGTGGTATCCTGAAAGAAAAAAGGAGGGACCGTCCATGAAATTGCTGGTGGTCGTGGATATGCAGAACGATTTTGTCTCCGGCACCCTGGGCACCCGGGAGGCTGCCGATATTGTGCCCCATGTGGTGGGCAAGGTGGTGGAGGCGGTCAACGCCGGGACGGACATTATCTTTACCCAGGACACCCACGGAGCGGACTATCTGAACACCCAGGAGGGGAAGAGCCTGCCCATCCCCCACTGTATCAAGGGCAGCGAAGGCTGGGAGATCATCCCTCAGCTTCAGGAGTACACCCGGGGCCGGGTCTGTCTGGAGAAGTCCGGCTTCGGCAGCACCGCGCTGGCCCATCTGGCCGCCCGGGGCAAGTATGAGGAGATCGAGCTGGTGGGTCTGTGCACCGACATCTGCGTCATTTCCAACGCCATGCTGCTCAAGTCCGCTCTGCCCGAGGTGCCCATCTCGGTGGACGCCTCCTGCTGCGCCGGCGTGACTCCCGCCAGCCATCAGAACGCCTTGGAGGCCATGAAAATGTGCCAGATCTCGATCCATTGAAACAGCCGAACAAAGGAGACTTACCCATGTATATCGACCCGCAGCGCTATACCACCCGGCCCACCGACGACCGGCTTCCCCAGGAGTTTGCTATCTACGACAAGCTGGAGGAGCTGGATATCCCCTATGTCCGGGTGGACCACGACCACGCCGACACCATTGAATTCTGCCAGGAGGTGGAGGCGGTGCTGGGCGGCAAGATCTGTAAGAATCTGTTTCTGTGCAACCGCCAGGGCACCCAGTTCTATCTGCTGATGATGCCGGGGGAGAAGCCCTTCAAGACCAAGTTCCTCTCCGCCCAGCTGGGGTGCGCCCGGCTGTCCTTTGCCGACGCGGGCCACATGGAGCAGTATCTCCGGACCATCCCCGGCTCCGTGTCCGCGCTGGAGCTGCTCTTTGACACGGAACACCGGGTCCAGCTCGTCATCGACCAGGACCTGATGCAGGACGAGTTTATCAGCGGACACCCCGGTATCTCCACCTCCACCCTCCGCCTGAAGCGGGAGGATATGCTCAAGTTCGTGTCGGCTGTCGGCCATGAGCCGGTGTATGTGCAGCTGCCTGACCCCAGAACTATGGAGGAGTAAAAAACACCCCCGGTTTTCCATCGGAAAGCCGGGGGTGTTCTTGATCTGTCTGGAAATTCAGGCCTTGCGGAGGATGCCCATGGGGGTGCACTCCTCGCCCTGGCCCAGGGGGTTGTCCCCCAGCGCCTTGGCCAGCCAGTCCATGGAGGGTTCCTTCTCGGAGAAGCCGAGAATGTTGGCGCCCAGGTCGTTGATGTCCACGATGGCCACGGGGTAGCCCAGGGCCTGGGCCAGCTTTTTGGAGGTGCCCATGGGGTCGGCGGGGGTCAGCACCACATAGTGGTCATAGGGGGGATGGTGCCCTCGGTGGGGCCGTCGATGCCCCGGGCCTTGGGGCCGGCAACCATGTAGAACCAGCCCTTCTTGCCCAGCAGCTTGCCGACAACGCTGCAGAAGGCGGCGAACAGGATGCGGAGAGTGCCGCACTCCTGAAGGGCCATCTCCATGGTCTCGGGGATGCCCAGGCCGATGCCGGCGGGGGTCTTGGTGACGTAGCGGCTCAGAGTGACGGCCAGCTTCCGGGGCTTGATGTCCTCCATGGGGATGGCGCGGCTCTGGGTGCAGGCCACCGCTTTCTCGGAGATGAACAGGATGTCACCGGGCTGCATTTTGTCCCGGGGGTACTTCTTCACCACGTCGGCCATGTCGTCGTCCTTGGTGATTAGGTGGGTCTTGACGGGAATCCGCAGGTAGTCCACGCCGTCCACGGTACGGACCAGGTTTTTCCCCGGGTTGGCGCTGTAAGTCATTTCTTCGCTCATTGGTAAAAGGCTCCTCTCAAAACGGGACGGCATACCGTCCCTGTTGTGGTTGTCGAATCGCGGTCCCCATTATAACACCGCTGCGCCCCTTTTTCCACGGGTGGAGCAAATTTAATCCTTAAAAAATGGGCGGGATCAGACCAGGACGCCCCGGAGGGAGCCGCCCTCCACGCCCTCCACACGGACGGAGCGCAGGCGGTTGTGGAGGTTTTCCCCGCTGGGGGCCATGACCTCGGTGTACCGGGTGGTGTAGCCGCGCCACAGGCCCTCCCGTTCCTCCTCAAAGAGGACGGGGACCGTCTCGCCCACGAACTGCTCCAAATAGGCCCGCTCCATCTCAGCGGCCAAGTTGGCGGCCCGGTGGGCCCGCTCCTCCTTCACGGCCTTGGGGATCTGGTCGGGCATTTTGGCCGCCGGAGTGTCAGGGCGCTTGGAGTAGGGGAAGATGTGCATGGCGGAGAAGGCGCACTTCCGGATAAAGGCCAGCGTTTCCTCGAATTCCGCCTCGGTCTCACCGGGAAAGCCCACGATCAGGTCGGTGGTGATCCCGGGGCGGTCGAAGGTCTCGCGGAGTAATGTTACGCTCTCATAATACCGGGCGGAATCATATTTTCGGTTCATCCGCTTCAAAACGGCGTCGCAGCCGCTTTGCATGGACAGGTGGAAGTGGGGACACAGGTTGTCCAGTTTCGCCGCCCGGCGGCAGAAGTCCCCGGTAATAGTCCGGGGCTCCAGGGAACCCAAGCGGATGCGGCAGCCGGGAGCGGCGGCGCACACCGCCTCCACCAGGTCGATGAGGGAGGAGCCGTCCCGGAACTCGTGCCCCCAGGAGGAGATCTCGATGCCGGTGAGGACCAGCTCCTGATAGCCCTCCGCCGCCAGATGGGCGGCCTGGTCCTTGGCCTGCTCCAGGGGGAGGGAGCGGATGGGACCCCGGGCGTAGGGGATGATGCAGTAGGTGCAGAAGTTGACGCAGCCGTCCTCCACCTTCAGCATGGCCCGGGTCCGGCCCTCCAGTCCGCCGGCGGGCAGCACTTCAAAGATCCGGCGCTTCATGGCGTCATCCAGAGCGGTGACGCTCTGGCGCTCTGCCCAGGTCCGTTCCAGCAGGTCCACGAAGCCTGTCCGGTCCCCGGTGCCGGCCACCAGATCCACGGACAGCCCTTCCATATCCTTGGGGTGGGTCTGGGGGTAGCAGCCGCACACGGCAATGAGGGCGTCAGGGGCCGTTTTGCGGGTCCGGCGGATGATCTGGCGGGACTTTTTGTCGCTGACCGCCGTGACAGTGCAGGTGTTGATGATATAGGCGTCGGCCTCCCCCTCGAAGGGGACCAGAGTGTGGCCCCGCTGGGTCAGCAGCTGTTCCAGGGCCTGGGTCTCGTACTGGTTGACCTTGCAGCCCAAGGTGTAAAAGGCAATGTTCATAGTGGCTTCCTTTTCCATTGGAAATTGCGGCACCGCGTCTAAAGGCCGCCGGATGCGGCCCACCAAACCAAAGCCCAGCGAAGCGGGTTTGGTTTGGAAAGGCGGAGCAACGGAAGGAGTGAGTGTTCCCGTTTACCGGGAAACGGAGGATGTGAAAACTGCGGTGCCACGTCTCAAAGGCCGCCGGAGACGGCCCACCAAACCAAAGCCCAGCGAAGCGGGTTTGGTTTGGAAAGGCGGAGCAACGGAACGACTGAGGTTTCCCGTTTACGGGGAAACGAAGGATGTGGGGTTTGCGACGCCGTGTTCGGGCACCACGGCGAAGAAGACCAGATCACCGTTGCTGTCGTTGATGAGGCTGTGGGCGTGGCCCATGGGACAGTAGTGACAGTCGCCGGGGGCCAGGGGCTCGTACTCCCCGTCGTAGAGCACCTTGCCGGTGCCGGACAGGATGTAGATCATCTCGCTGTTCCCCTCGTGGGTGTGCAGGCCGATGGAGCTGCCGGGAGCCAGCAGGCCCCGCATGATCTTGGTCTGGGGGTCGGTGTACATCTTGGCCCGCAGCTCGCCCTCGCCGCCCTTGAAATTCTTCAGAACGGTGTCCTCCATCTGGTCAAACAAGATCTTCATAATACGTCGTTCTCCTTATGTCATATTGTGTGTTCCGGGGCGGGCTCCTCCGCCTCCGGTTCCTTCAGATCCTCGGGCAGCAGCTCCATGAGCTGCTCCTTGGTGGGGGCCTCCAGCCGGGCTACCCGGTCGGACTGGCGGGCCACCGCCTTTTCAAACAGGTTGCGCACGTCCCGGGCGTTGCCGAAATTTTCGTCCCGGTTTTCGTACAGGTCCTTGAAATCCTGCTCCGCCCACGCCTCCGCCTCCTGGGACAGGGCGTAGCCGTTCTTTTTGCACATGGAGCGGAAGATCTCCATCAGCTGTCCGGCTTCATAGTCCTCGAAGAAGAAGTATTTGTTGAACCGGGATTCCAGACCGGGGTTGGAGTGGATGAATTTTTCCATCAGGCCGGTGTATCCGGCCACGATGACGATGAGGTCGTCCCGGTGGTCCTCCATGTTCTTCAGCAGCACCTCGATGGCCTCGTGGCCGAAGTCGTTGCCGTTCTCCTGGTTGACCAGAGCGTAGGCCTCGTCGATGAACAGCACACCGCCGATGGCCTTCTGGACCACCTCCTGGGTCTTGATGGCGGTCTGACCCACGAAGCCGGCCACCAGACCGGACCGGTCCACCTCCACCAGCTGGCCCTTGGACAGCACGCCGATGGCGTGGTAGATCTTGGCCAGCAGCCGGGCCACGGTGGTCTTGCCGGTGCCCGGGTTGCCCATGAACACCAGATGGAGGGACATGGGGGGGACGGGGAGCCCCGCCTCCTGGCGCAGCTTGCGCACCTTCACCAGGTTGATGAGGCTCTTCACATCCTTTTTCACCTGATCCAGGCCGCACAGGCTGTCCAGCTCCGCCAGCACGTCCTCCAGCTTGGGGGGCTCGGGGGCCTGCTCCGTCTCCTGCTTGGCCTCCTGGGCCGCTGCCTGCTCCTGGCGGACGGGAGCTTGAGGGGCGTCGGGCCGCGGTGCGATAAACTCGTCCGCCTTCAGAGCGGGGCGGTCGGCGCGCAGGCCGTCCTTGTCGCACAGCCGGATCAGCGCGTCGTTGCAGGCGTTGACAAAGCCGGCCTCGCTCTCGCTGACCACGTCGTCCACCGCGGCAAAGAGCAGCAGGATCAGGGTGAGCTGGTCGGCGAACCGCCGGGCCAGCGTGGTGCCCTTTCGGCGGTCGTACTGCCGCAGGTCCTCGAAGAAGACCGGGGGCTGGAACAGGTCGAAGTTCGCCACCCCGGCGGCCACCTCCCAGTACAGGGCGGAGGGCACCGGATTGCCCGCGGACCAGACGGCGTTGTAAAATTCCACATGCCGGGGGGTGATGGAGCTGGCGTTGTCCGCCTGCCACACCCCCAAGATGTACTGGCGCATGCAGCTGTCTACCTGGCGGCTGAAGCTCATCCGCAGACGGGGGTCCGGGATCAGCTTGCGGAAGGCGGTCACGGCCTCGCTGTACTGCTTGTGGACTTCGCTGGCAGTCATGGTGCCTCTCATGTCGGTCACGCTCCCATCTTCAGATCTGACCATACGTTATTATGCGCACGAAACAAAGCCTTTGACCTTCACAGCAAAGGCGTTTCAATGGAGGGCCGCGCAAGAAACCGCGCCGCGTATTCTTCAGCAGACCTTATTATAAGGGAAAGCGGGGCGCAGGTCAAGGTGGCGGGGCACGCCTTCATGGCCCGGTAAATTCCGGCTTTTCGGACCGCCGGACGACGCTGTCCGGACCGCCGGGGCGGATAGCCGGACAGAAGTGGACATAAAAATGTTAACATTTTGTTATTTCGACTTTCCCCGTTGACGAGGCGGTTTTTTCCTTGTACAATAGATTTGAACCGTTTTTGGCGGAAAAAAGGTTGAGCGGAGGAATCAATATGGCAGAGAGACAAAATCCCTCCCGTCGTACTGCAGAAAAGCACGTCGCGGCCGGAAAACAGACGGCCCCCCGGCGCGATACCATAGAGAAACAGACGCCCTCCCGCCGCAGCGACGTGATCCGCTGCGAGAACTGCGGAGAGGACTATTCCATCACCTATAAGCGCTGTCCCTTCTGTGACGAGCGGCCCGGCCGCAGCGGCATCGGCGGCCGCCGTGCGGCCGGCGGACGGGGGGCGGTCCATCCCGTGCAGGTGATCGGCCTGGTGATCTCCATGATCGTGATCATCGTGGCGCTGTTCATTGTATTCAAGTATGTGGGGCCGCTGATCTTTGGGGACAAATCCGGCGGCCAGGGCTCCTCGGTGAGCACCAGCCAGTCCGCTCCCGGCAGCTCCGCCTCGGCCAGCCAGCCCGGGGGTGACGCAAGCTCCGGCGGAGACGTATCCGCGGAGATTCCCCAGGTCCCTGTGACCTCCCTGACGCTGAACAAGTCGGACATTACCCTGACGGCCAATGAAGTATTCCCCTTTGTGGCCACGGTCAGTCCCGCCGACGCTGTGGTCACCTGGAGCAGCAGCGACGACTCCATCCTGAAGGTGGAGCAGGACGGCACCGCCACCAACGTGAACACCACCGGCAGCAAGGTGAAGGTCACCGTCACCGCCACGGCCGGGGACAAGAGCGCCCAGTGTACCGTCTACTGCAACAGCGCTGCCGGTTCCGGCACCGGCACGACGACGCCCTCGGGCGGGAGCGGCACCTCCACCAAGCCCAGCGGCGGTACGGTGGCCCCCAACACCCCGGGTACCATTATCAACGCGGGCAGCGGTCTGAATATCCGCTCCGGTCCGGGCTCCAGCTATGAAAAACTGGCCAGCGCCGCCAACGGGTCCAAAATCATTATCCTGGAGGACACCGGAAACGGCTGGTACAAGATCGACTACGGCAACGGCAAGGTGGGCTATGTCTCCAGCGACTATGTCTCCGTGGGCAACTAAAGAAACATGATAAAAGGGCGTCCCCACTGGGGACGCCCTTTTCATTTTAGAACTGTCAGTTACTCTGCGTGACCTGTCCTGCTTCGCAGGGGAAATGCGCCAGCAGTTCCGAGAGTCCTTTGGTCCTTTCTTTCAGGAAAGGACAGCTCCCTTGTCGGCGGAGGAGACCAGCTTGGCGTACCGGGCCAGATAACCGGTCTTGATCTTGGGCTCGGGGCAGACCCAGGCGGCCTTCCGGGCGGCAAGCACCTCGTCGGACACCTTCAGGGTAATGGTGTGGGCGGGGATGTCGATGGCGATGCGGTCGCCCTCCTCCACCAGACCAATGGTGCCGCCGCTGGCGGCCTCGGGGGAGACGTGGCCGATGGAGGCGCCCCGGGTGGCGCCGGAGAAGCGGCCGTCGGTGATGAGGGCCACGTCCTTGTCCAGCCCCATGCCCGCGATAGCGGAAGTGGGGTTGAGCATCTCACGCATACCGGGGCCGCCCTTGGGGCCCTCGTACCGGATGACCACCACGTCGCCGGCTACGATCTTACCGGCGTAGATGGCCTCGATGGCTTCCTCCTCGGAGTTAAAGACCCGGGCGGGGCCCTCATGGACCATCATCTCGGGGGCCACGGCGGACTGCTTGACCACGCAGCCGTCGGGGGCCAGGTTGCCCTTCAGAACGGCGATGCCGCCGGTCTTGGTGTAGGGATTCTCAATGGGCCGGATGATATCGGGGTTGCGGTTTACCACGCCCTCGAGGTTTTCCGCAACGGTCTTTCCGGTGCAGGTCATCAGGCTGGTGTCGAAAAGGCCCTTCTTGGCCAGCTCGGCCATGACGGCATAGACGCCGCCCGCCCGGTCCAGATCCTCCATGTAGGTGTTGCCGGCGGGGGCCAGGTGGCACAGGTTGGGAGTCTTGTCGCTGATCTCGTTGGCCATGTCGAAGCTGAGCTCGATGCCGCACTCATGGGCGATGGCGGGCAGGTGGAGCATGGTGTTGGTGGAGCAGCCCAGAGCCATGTCAATGGTCTCGGCGTTGTGGAAGGCGGCCTCGGTCATGATGTCCCGGGGGCGGATGTCCTTTTCCACCAGCTCCATGATCTTCATGCCAGCGTGCTTGGCCAGACGCAGGCGGGCGGAGTAGACGGCGGGGATGGTGCCGTTGCCGGCCAGAGCCATGCCGATGGCCTCGGTAAGGCAGTTCATGGAGTTGGCGGTATACATGCCGGAGCAGGAGCCGCAGGTGGGGCAGGCATTGTTCTCGTACTCCTCCACGCCTGCCTGGTCCAGCTTGTCGGCGTAGTAAGCGCCCACCGCCTCGAACATGTGGGACAGGCAGGTACGGCGGCCGTTGTTCAGGGTGCCGGCCAGCATGGGACCGCCGGAGACGAAAATGGTGGGGACGTTCACCCGGGCGGCGGCCATGAGCAGACCGGGGACGTTCTTGTCACAGTTGGGGATCATGACCAGGCCGTCGAACTGGTGGGCCATGGCCATGGCCTCGGTGGAATCGGCGATGAGGTCACGGGTGACCAGGGAGTACTTCATACCCACATGGCCCATGGCGATGCCGTCGCAGACGGCGATGGCGGGGAATTCCACGGGGGTGCCTCCGGCGGCACGGATGCCGGCCTTGACGGCCTCGGCGATCTTGTCCAGGTTCATGTGGCCGGGGACGATCTCGTTATAGGAGCAGACCACACCGATAAGGGGGCGCTCCAGCTCCTCCTTGGTGTAGCCCAGAGCATAGAGCAAAGAGCGGTTGGGGGCGGCGGGGATGCCTTTTTTCACAACGTCGGAACGCATATGGATCGACCTCCTGAATTTTTTAACAGAGTTGTCTGATAACTCTTGCATTGTCTGACTACATGCTATATCATGAAGCCATAGATGTCAAGAGGCGGGAGAGATTTTTACAGTCTGGAATTTGAACGGGTGTTTTTTGGCTGACATCTCTCGGGACGGGGCAGGCGCCGTCCTGAGGCGCAGCCGGAATGCCCCGTAACGTTTGGTTCACCGTCTGAAAAAGGAGCGACGATCATGGAAAAACAGAGCCTTTCCCACCAGACCGCCCAGCGGCTTTACAATCAGATCGTGGTGGAGCGGCGGCTCCATCCCGGGGACAAGCTGCCCAACGAACTGGACCTGTCCCGGGAACTGGGGGTGGGCCGGACCACCCTGCGGGAGGCCATCCGGGATCTGACGGTCCAGGGGGTGCTGGAGGTGCGCCGGGGAAAGGGCACCTTTGTGTCCCGGCAGGCCGGGCAGGTGGAGGACTTCGGCTTCTCCGCGCTGGACCGGGTGCGGGGCCAGCTGCGGGATTTGTTTGAGCTGCGGTCCATCTTTGAACCCCGGGCCGCCCGGCTGGCCTGCCAGCGGGCCAGCGAGGGGGAAATGGCGGAGATCCTGCGCCAAGGCGAGTTGGTGGCCTGCTGTATCCGGGAGGGCCGGGACCGCACCGCTGCCGACCGGGCCTTCCACGCGGCCATCGTCCGGGCCACCCACAACGAATTCATGGTGCGCCTGCTGCCCATGATCAACCAGGCGGTGGAGACCGCCATCGGCGCCGGCGAGGACCAGGAGACTCTGGCCCAGATCACCCTCCGGGACCATGCGCTGCTGCTGGAGTTTTTGCAGAAGCGGGATGCCTCCGGGGCCGAGCACGCCATGGCTATCCACATGCATCACGCCATGGATGAGATGGGTCTGGAGGAGTAGACCGGACCGTGGCTGGCGGTGCCGTAACGGAGGAAACGGGGATACCCGATGACAAAGGCCTCCGGCAGCCTGCGAGCACACAAGGCGATGGCCCGGATGACTGGGATTACCGGTGCATCGGGACAAAATGAAAGGGCTTGCCGCCTGTGCTTCTCAGACGGCAAGCCCTTTTGGCTGCTTCAGAACATTTTATGAATCGTTATCGGATTGTTTGAAACGCTTCGCGGTGAAGTCCGTGGCGTTTCCGTGGTCTTCGGCTCAAACCGGGGGGCGTGACCACAGGGGCGACTTCCTGAGGAGGCAGAGGCTCATTCCTGAGCCTCTGCCTCCTCAGCCTTGGCCGCGTCCATTTCCTGGCACTTGACCACCGCCTGGTTGAAGACCTCGCGGTCCCCGGCGCGGTAGGCCTGGGTCAGATCAGCGTAGTGGCGGCCCAGGAAAAGGCGCAGCTGCTCCTGGCCCTGCTCCAGGGCGGGGTAGTCCCGGTGGAGGGCTTTATAGTCCAGACCATCGGGGCCGTACTGCTGTCTGCCCTCCCGGGCGTCAGACAGAAACATGGCCAGAGCGATGGTCAGGTCGGCACAGCCGTTCTTGCCGGAAGTCTGAAAAATGTCATAGAGGTATTGTTCCATTCTTTTGTCTCCTTTCAATCCTTCTCGTTCAGTTGTTTTTTGGCCTGATTGGCGCCGGTGGCGGCCAGTCCGGAGGCGATACCCACCGCCAAGGCGGTCAGCGGGTCGTGGGCCGGGAAGCAGGCCACGGGGATATAGAGGGCCACCAGACCCAAAACTCCGCCAGTCAGACCGCACAGCATGGGAATGTAGCGGTCGCTGATCCAGGGGACCGCTTTGACCACCAGACCGATCAGATAGCAGATGACGGTGATGGCCGCCACGGACGCGGTGCCGAAATCCATATGCTCACCTCCTTTTTACAAAGCGTTGTCCGGGTCACTTGTCCCGGACCTCCAGTTCACGCAGAGCCTCCACCAGCTTGGTCACAGTGCCGTTGCCCCCCAGAGCGTGGTACTCCCGGTAGAGAGCCTCCACGTTTTCCAGTCCGTGGAGGGTGATCCAGTTCCGCTCGGAATAGTGGTAGTAGGCCTGTACGATGCGGTCCCGGAGCAGTGCCTGGATGCCGCGCTCCGTGGCCTGCTGGCGCAGGTCCGACTGCTTCTGCCGCCGGTATAAAAGGCGCATTCCGGCGCTGAGAGCGGCGGCGCCCAGCCCGCAGGCCCATTGGACCCAATATTTTAGGATCGTGTCCAGCATGGAAGATCCCTCCTCGTATATATTCCGCCAGAGGTAAAAAGGTGCCCGGCAGGATACATCGAAGAAAAAAGAAATGAGCCCAAAGCTTGGAATGGGGAGCTGATCGGGCCTGTTCTGGCTACCCCTCGCTTCGGGGCTTGCGGCGCAGTCCTATTTTTACTATAATAGAGAAAGCCTTTCAAAGGAGGTTTTACATATGGTGACTATGGCACAGCGAATTGAAGAACTGCGGACGGAGCGGGGACTGAGCCGGCCGGCCCTGTCCGCCGCCCTGGGTTTCCCCAAAAACGCGGCGGAGAAGTTTGAGACCGGCAGGGCTACCCCCTCCCGGGAGCAGCAGGAGAAAATGGCGTCCTATTTCGGCGTATCCATGTTCTACCTGCGGGGAGAGAGCAATGACCGGACCCGCCAGGAGACCTGGATGGACGCGGCTTACGCGGAGGATGAGGAGCCAACTCCTGCACCTGCGCCCCGGCGGGCGGCCAGACCCACGACCCAGGCTGCCCGGACCGGACAGGAGCAGAACACTGTTTTTGACGCCTTGCTGAACAACAAAGCCTTCCAGGAGATGGTGCGTGCCACCGTGCTGGAGGTGCTGCGGTCCCAGGAGGGACAGGAACTGCTGGCCCGGACAGTCCGGAAGGAACTGGACCGCCAGCGGTGAGAGGACGGAATAGCTGAAAGACAAGCGGCGGAAGACCGTTTGGGTTCCGGCCGGCTTGGCTGCGATTGCTTCTGCCGGCCAACATGTCCGCGGAGAAGAGCGGCTTACAAAGAGGACCGTCAGGGTCCTCTTTTTTTCGCCTTGCGGCGTTTTGCTTTGCACGAAAAACCGTGCCTCTCCATATGCCTCCGAACGAATTTGCGAAATATCGCCCGGATTTTCGCCCTTTTGCCAATATTGTCTTGAATTCAGGACCCAAGAACGTTAAAACGACAAATTTCACAATAATATTGGAATCCATTTTTTGCCTGTTGGAAGGAATGACAAAAAGTGGGAGATTTTTTTGAGGATTTAGGATTGCTAATTTAGCCTGATTATGGTAGAATGGAAAAAATCCCGAAGAGGTTGCTGCTTTTTTTGTGCAATTCGACTTGAAACCGCAAAGCCTTGCGGCGTGCGGCTTTGACGCTGTTTGTGACAGAAAAAGCAAACGCAAATTGGGTATTTCGATACAGCCGGCATGCCGCTGTATCAACACAGAAAAGGGAGCGATGTTTATGAAGAAGAAATTGTCTCGTGCGCTTGCGATGCTGTTGTCTGTCTCCATGCTGGCTGTTATGCTGGCTGGCTGCGGCGGCGGCAGCAAACAGCCTGCTGACAGCGGCGCCTCTTCCGGAAGCGCAAGCCAGTCCGCTGGTGCCAGCCAGCCTGCCGCCGGCGGAGCGCTGAAGCTGGTGCTTTCCACCAACGACGGCTCCACCAAGGATGACCGGGTCCCCACCCCCTGGCTCAACCACAACATGGCCACCAACCTGATGTGGCGCTGCCTGCTGATGGCTGACAGCAGCCTGACCAAGACTGAGCCCGACCTGGCCGAGAAGGTCGAGATCAGCGAAGACGGTCTTACTTACACCATCACCCTGAAGGACGGCCTGAAGTGGTCCGACGGCGAGGCCCTCACCGCTGACGACGTGCTGTGGTCCATCGACGGTGTTCTGGCCGCCACCAATAAGAACTCCATCTACTCCGCGGCGTTCGGCAAGATCACCGAGAAGAGCGCCGAGGGCAATGTCATCACCCTGAAGCTGGACGCTCCCTATGCCTCCATGCTGGACATCCTGGCTCAGTTCTCCATCCTGCCCAAGCACTGCCTGGAGAGCGCCGATCCCGCCACCATCGACACCGCCGACTTCTGGAAGAATCCCGTCACCTCCGGCTACTACATGATGGACCAGATGAACGCCGGCAACTACTTCACTCTGAAGCTGAACCCCAACTATGAGGGCACCGCCCCCAAGATCGAGAAGGTCACCGTTTCCTTCGTCACCGACTTCCTGACCGCCGCCCAGTCCGGCAGCGCCGACTTCCTGTACGGCAACGCCTCTGACCTGGTCAGCGGCATGGAGGCTCTGAGCAACTACCAGTCCATCCCCGTGGACGTGCTGTTCTACAAGTACTTCATCTTCAACATGAAGGGTGTTGACGGCAAGGAGAACGAGGCCATGCAGCCCATCGCGGTCCGCCAGGCTCTGATCAAGGCCATCGACCGCGCCACTCTGGCCGCTCTGTACCCCTCCGCCCTGGTGCTGAACTCCGGCGTGCCCAATGCCAACGAGGCTTACAACGGCTTTGAGTACAAGTACGATCCCGAGGCCGCCAAGGCTGAGCTCGCCGCTTCCGGCTATGATATGAGCCGCACCCTGCGCATCTGCTACTACAACAACGATCAGACCTCCATCGACCTGATCAACATGGTGGTCTTCTATCTGGAGCAGGCCGGTCTGAAGGTCGAGGCCACCCTGTCCAACGACGGCACCACCGATCTGTTCACCACCCGCGAGTACGACATCGGCTTCAAGGGCAAGAGCTCCTTCTCCATGGAGGAGTGGTACTCCGAGTACATGAGCACCGACGCCCTGTTCGCCAACATCTTCGGCGGCGACACCGCTTTTGACGCCGCCATCGCCGCTCTGTCCGCCTCCACCACTCAGGAGGCCAAGAACGCCGCTCTGAAGGACCTGCAGGCCCTGGAGCAGGAGAAGATGTACAAGGTGCCTGTGTTCACCGTGGGCAACTATGTCTTCGTCAGCAACAACGTGAAGGTCCCCTCCGGCGTGGAGTTCTGCAACCCCCTGTATGCCTGTGACATTGACTATGCCAACTGGGAGCTGGCCTGATCTGAACCGGCTGGTTCTCTGATAACAGTCCATCATTCCCCCAGATGATCTGAAGGAGGGAGAGACGCAAGCCTTGCCCTGCGTCTCTCCCTTGTCATTCCACCGGAGATATTTGCGGTCCGTTTCCCTGCGAACAAAAGGAGTGAAATCATGCTCAAATTCATTCTGAAAAAACTGGCGATGATGATCCCCATGCTTCTGGTCATCAGCCTTATCGTATTTGTGGGCCTGCGGTCCACCGGCATCGACCCGATCACCTTCATGGTCCCGCCGGAAGTCCAGTCCCAGTCCCCCGAGATCGTGGATCAGCTGCGTGAGGAACTGGGTCTGAACGATCCGCTGATCGTGCAGTATGTCAGATGGCTGGGCGATATCCTGCACGGCGACCTGGGCCTGACCAACAAGGGCGAGAGCGTGGCCGACATCATTGCCACCCGATTGCCTTATACGCTGGAGCTTTCGGCCTATGCCATGCTCTTCAGCGCCGTCATCGGCATCGGAATCGGCATTATCAGCGCCATCCGGCAAAACGGCATCGTGGACTATATCGGCCGCGTGCTGGCGGTGCTGGGCCAGGCGGTGCCCCAGTTCCTGGTGGGTATCGTGCTGATCTGGATCTTCTCCATCAAGCTGGGTATCTTCCCTGCGGCGAACCGCGTCAGTCCTGACGCCACCAACGCCTTTGTGGACGCCTTCATGCATCTGTTCCTGCCGGTGCTCACCCTGACCATCGGCATGGTGGCCGTGCTGATGCGCTATGCCCGCAACACCATGCTGGACGTGCTCAACAGCGATTACATCAAGACCGCCCGCTCCAAGGGCATCCCCGAGTGGAAGGTCTACATGAAGCATGGCTTCCGCAACGCCATGAAGCCCGTGCTGGTCATCCTGATGTACCGCATCCCCGCCCTCATCGGCGGCTCCGTGGTCATTGAGTCGGTGTTCTCCTATCCCGGTATCGGGACCACCATGGCCAACGCCGTCACCTCCATGGACTATAACCTGGTGCTGGTCATTACCCTGATCATCGCCGCCGTGATGCTGATCTGCTCCTTCATGGTGGATGTGTTCAACGCGCTGCTGGATCCCCGTGTCCGGCTGGGCGAGTAAGAAAGGAGGAACGGCTATGAGCGAAACCAAGACACTGAGTATCAAGGAACAAAATAAGAGCGCGGCCTCCTCTCTGATGAAGAAGAATATCCGCAAGTTCCTGCGCAACAAGCTGGCCGTATTCGGCCTTGTGGTCATCGTGATCATGACCGTGGCCTGTGTCGCCGGCATGATCCTTGGGGTCGATTACAGCACCCCCAATCCCACCATTATGAGAGCCGCCCCCGACGCGGCCCACATCTTCGGCACGGACACCATCGGCCGTGACCTGTTCGCCCGTGTCCTGTACGGCGGCTGCTACTCCATCTTCATCGGCGTATTCTGCGCCGTGCTGTCCAGCGTGGTGGGCGCCATCCTGGGCGCCATCGCCGGCTATTTCGGCCGGTGGGTGGATACGGTCATTGTCCGTATCTCCGAGATCTTCCTGGCGTTCCCCCAGCTGGTGCTGGTTATGATGCTGGTGGCCATCCTCAACAAGCGCAGCATGGGCAACATGCTCTTCGTGTTCGTCGTCACCGGCTGGATGACCACCTTCCGTATGGTGCGAAACGAGTTCATGAGCCTGAAGGGCGAGACCTACGTCAAGGTCTGCGAGGCCTTTGGCATGTCCCGGGCCAACGTGATGTTCAAGCAGATCCTGCCCAACGTCATGACCCCCATCATCGTCTCCACCACCACCAACGTGGCCTACTTTATCCTGCAGGAGGCCGCCCTGAGCTTCATCGGCCTGGGCGTGGCCGACTCCACCCCCACCTGGGGTAACATCCTCAACGCCGCCAAGAGCATCCAGGTGGTGCAGAACCAGTGGTGGATCTGGGTGTTCCCCGGTCTGGCGATCAGTCTGTTCGTGCTGGCTATCAACTTCTTTGGCGACGGCCTGCGCGATGTGCTGGACGCCAAGCAGCAGTAAGGAGGCGGCAGTATGGATAACAAAGAGATCATTCTGGACGTAGAAAATCTGAATACCACGTTTATCTCCGATCGGAAGAAAATCCGCATCGTAAAAAATGTCTCCTTCCAGCTCAAGCGGGGCACCGCCCTGGCCGTGGTGGGCGAGTCCGGCTGCGGTAAGAGCGTGACCATGAACTCCATCATGCGGTTCTTGGGCAAGAACGCCATTGTGGAGGCGGACAAGATCCAGTATAACGCCCTGCGGGACGGCAAAGTCACCGAGTACCGGCTGGAAAATATCGAGAAGCCCCACGGTCCTGAAATGCGCGCCCTGCGCGGCCCCGAGATGTCCATGGTGTTCCAGGACCCCATGTCCAGCCTGAACCCCGTGTATAAAGTGGGCGACCAGGTGGCCGAGGGCCTTTTGCAGCACAACAAGGGCATGACCAAGGCCCAGGCCCGGGAAAAGGTGCTGGAGATGTTCCGCAAGCTGGGCATCCCCGATCCCGAGGAGCGCATCGACTGCTACCCCCACCAGTTCTCCGGCGGCATGAAGCAGCGTGTGGTCATCGCCATTGCCATGATCTGCAACCCCGAGCTCATCATCTGCGACGAGCCCACCACCGCTCTGGACGTGACCATCCAGGCCCAGATCATGGAACTGCTGAAAGAGATGCAGCTCAAGGACGGCAAGAGCATCATCCTCATCACCCACAACATGGGTCTGGTGGCTGAGATGGCCGACGAGGTTTGCGTCATGTACATGGGCCGGGTGGTAGAATTCGGTTCCCTGGAGGACGTGTTCGACCACACCAGCCACCCCTACACCCAGGCGCTGCTGCGCAGCGTGCCTGTGCTGGGTCTGGCCGACGGCCAGAAGCTGGAGACCATCCCCGGTGCCACGCCCAACCCCGCCGACCTGAAGGGCGGCTGCGAGTTTGCTGACCGCTGCCCCTATGCCACCGACGCCTGCCGGGAGAAGGACATCCCCATGTTCCAGCTGTCTCCGGGCCACCGTGTGCGCTGCCTGAGATACAGCGAGTATCCCGTCGTCGGGAGCGGCGAAGCCGAAGTTGCGGAGGTGCAGTAAGATGAGTGAAAACAAGGAAATTATCTTTAAGGTGCAAAACCTTCGCACCTGGTTCCCCATCACCAAAGGCGCCTTTAAGAAGGTAGTGGGCCATGTCAAGGCCGTGGACGACGTCAGTCTGGAGGTCTACAAGGGAGAGACTTTGGGCATCGTGGGCGAGTCCGGCTGCGGCAAATCCACCTTCGGAAAAACGCTGATGATGCTGGAACGGGCCACCGGCGGTCAGGTGCTGTTCAATTACGACGGCGAGTTCCGGGACATCACCAAGTTCAACAAGGACGAGATGTTTGACTTCCGCAAGAAGGTGCAGATGGTTTTCCAGGACCCCTACTCCGCCCTGAACCCCCAGAAGAAGATCTATACCTCCTTTGAGGAGCCTCTGGTGGTCCACGGCATGAAGGACCAGGCCCAGCGGGAGGCGCGGATGCAGGAAGTGCTGAAGATGGTCAACATCCAGCCTGACTACCTGATGCGCTACCCCCACGAGTTTTCCGGCGGTCAGCGCCAGCGTCTGTGTATCGCCCGGGCGCTGGAGGTCATGCCCGAGGTGCTGATTTGTGACGAGCCCGTGTCCGCGCTGGACGTGTCCATCCAGGCCCAGGTGCTGAACCTGATGAAGGATATTCAGAAGGAACTGAATCTGACCTACCTTTTCATCGCCCACGACCTGAGCGTGGTGCAGTACATGTCTGACCGCATCGTGGTCATGTATCTGGGCAAGATCGTGGAGGTGGCCGATTCCCGGGCGCTGTATGACGAGCCTCTGCACCCCTATACCCGGGCTCTGCTGTCCGCCATCCCCGTACCCGACATCCACAACACCAAGAAGCGCCAGGTCCTGGAGGGCGAGGTGCCCAGTCCCATCCACAAGCCCTCCGGCTGTGCCTTCCATAACCGCTGTCCCCACTGTATGGAGATCTGCAAGCAGGTGGACCCCACTCTGGCTGTGCAGAATCCCGAGAACGGCCACATGGTGGCCTGCCACCTGTATGCGGAGCAGCAGAAGAAGCTCCAGGAGGAGCAGGCTGCCGCGTCCCAGGCATAAGAAAGGAAGAACACTGTGTTTCTGCCGATCAATTGGCACTGTGATGTGCTGGTAGTTGGCAGCGGCATTGCCGGCCTTATGGCCGCCATTGAGGCGGCCGAGGCCGGTTGTGCTGTTACCCTCATGACCAGCGCCAAGCTCTTCTCCGGCTCCAGCTTTTACCCCGGCACTTGGGGGTTGGGGCTGATCGGTCCGGAGGATCGGGCGGACCAGGCAGACCTGGTCAGCACCATTCAGGAAGTAGGCTGCGGCATGGCCAGCCAGGAAGTGGCGGAGACTTTTGTGGACGGCATTCAACCGGCTATTGAAAAGGTGCGGGCCATGGGCGTGCGGCTGCGCCAGGCGGTCCAGAAGGACCAGCGGGAATTTATTCCCTGTTTTGACCACAAAGGCCGGGACTGGAACGGCATCGAGTTTGACAGCGCCCGACAGGTCTTCGGAAAACGTCTGGAGGAGCTGGGCGTTCAGATCCTGGAGCGCTGCGAGGTCCTGCAGTTGGTCCGCTCCGAAGGGCGGGTATGCGGCGCCGTGGTGTGCCGCCAAAATGAGCTGCATTATTTGGGCTGCCGCGCCCTGGTGCTGGCCACCGGCGGCTACGGGAGCCTGTTCCGCTATCATCTGTGTACGGAAGATGTGGCGGGGATGGGACAGGCTCTGGCGCTGGAGGCCGGCTGTTCCCTGGTCAACATGGAGTTTATGCAGATGATGCCCGGCTACATCTCCCCGGCCCCCAAGACCATTTTCAATGAGAAGACCTTCCGCTTTGTCCACATGCGCCGGAATGACGGCGGAGAGCTCCTGCCTCCGGGAGCGGAGACAGACAGTCTTTTGGATCTGCGCTCCGGGCACGGCCCCTTTACGTCACGGTTGGATTCCCGAGAGGTGGACCTGGCGCTGTTCCGGGCCTTTTTGGAGGACGAGCGGGGAGTGGAGGTGACCTACTCCGACGCGCTGCGCAAGGCCCCTCCGGAGTTTATTACCACCTACTTCGACTGGCTGCGGGAGGCCAAGGGGCTGACTATGGATGACCCCATCCACATCGGCGTCTTCGCCCACGCCGCCAACGGCGGGGTGCGCATCGACCCGGAGGCTTTTACCGGAGTGCCCGGACTGTTTGCCTGCGGCGAGGTCACCGGCGGCATGCACGGAGCTGACCGGATCGGTGGCCTGTCCACGGCCAACGGACTGGTATTTGGCGGAAAGGCCGGACGGAGCGCCGCCGCGTCCTGCTTGGGTACGCCCCAGCCGCCGGAACAGTGCGCCTTTGAGGGCCATTCCTGTACCGACCCGGCGGGGACCCTGCGGGCGTTGCAGCAGCTGATGTTCCAAAATGCCATGATCGCCCGCAGCGAGACGGGCTTGAACGGCGCGCTGGAGCGGCTGGATGCCCTGGAGGCGGGGCTTAACCGTCGGCCCAGCGCGGACCCCCGGGCCATCGCCGGGGAGCGGGAGATCACGGCCCGGCTGACCACCGCCCGCTGCGTCCTTCAGGCGGCCCTGCTGCGGAGAGAGAGCCGTGGCTCCCATTATCGGGAGGATTTTCCCCAACAGGACCCAGCCCAGGAACGCCAGATCCGCATCCGCCGGAAGGACCAAGACCTGTCGGTCCATTTTGCGGAATCACCTCAGGAAGAAAAGAGGAAACCTATATGCTGAGATTAGGTTTTGCCGGTATCGGTACCATTGCCATGAATTATTTGGGCCTGATCTGTGATGGCCGTGTGCCGTCGGTACGGGTGACCGCCATGAGCGGGCGCACCTCGGAGGGTATGAACCGCGCGGTCAAGGCTTATCCCGCTCTGTCCGGTGCGAAGCAGTTTACCGACTATCAGGCCATGCTGACCTCGGGAGAAGTCGATGCCGTCATGATCTGTACGCCCCACGGACAGCATCCCGCCATGACATTAGCGGCTCTGGAGCAGGGACTCCATGTGCTGGTGGAAAAACCGGTAGGCATCCATATGTCGGAGATCCGGCGGCTGGAAGCCCTGCTGGCAAAACATCCGGAGCTGGTGTGCGGCGTCATGTACAACCGCCGTATGTCCGGGGCCTACCGAAAAGTCAAGGAACTGATGGACCAGGGCACCGTGGGAGAGCTGGTCCGGGCCACTTGGCTCATCACCAACCTGTACCGCACCTTTGCCTACTACGGATCCAGTCCCTGGCGCGGCACCTGGGCCACCGAAGGCGGCGGAATTCTGATGACCCAGGCCTCCCGCCAGTTGGATCTAATGCAGTGGATTTGCGGTATGCCTGTCAAGGTGTTGGCCCGGTGCTCCACGGTGGATCGGGCGCTCCAGGTGGAGAACGAGGCGGAGCTGTTTCTGGAGTACGCCAACGGCGCACACGGACATTTTATCGCCTCGGCCCATGAGTGTCCCGGCACCAACCGTCTGGAGATCTGCGGTACCCGGGGACGGATCACTGTGGTGGAGGACCGGGAGGTCCAGGTGCTCCGCCTGGCTCAGGATGAGCGGGACTTTGCCCGCCAGTGCCCCAGTCCCTTTGAGAAGGTGCCGTTTACCCAGGAGGCCCTTACCTTTGACGACAGTGACAACAAGGTCCAACAGGCGGCCATGCTGGAAAATTTTGCGGGAGCCGTGGCCGGTACCCAGCCTCTGGCCTGTCCCTTTGCCCAGGGTGTCCACTCACTGGAGATTATTCAGGGGGCTTATCTTTCCAGTTGGACCCCAAAAACCTGTGCACTGCCGCCGGACCAGGACGACTTTGACCGCTGCTTCCGGCAGAAGGGATAAATCTTTTCCCATCTGAACGGCCAAAGGCCGACCAAAACAAAAGAAAGAAGGCAAGTCTGTGATCTATACAAATCATCAGCAAATGTCCCGGTATGAGGAACTTTGCCCAAACCTGAAAACCGCGCTCCGGTTCCTGGCCTCCGCCGACCTGACCAAGCTGGCGATGGGCCGCAACGAGGTAGACGGCGACAACGTGTTCATCAACCGCTTTGATTACACCACCATGCCCGAGGAGCAGGCATCCTGGGAGGGCCACAAGTATTACGCCGACATCCATGTGGTGCTGGAGGGTGAGGAGCGCATCGGCGTCACCGACGCTGCGTCCCTCACCGCCGGGGCCTACGACGAGGCGGGGGATTTTATCCCCTATGAGGGGCCCGTAGACGCCTGGGTCACCATGCGCCCCGGCGACATTCTCATTGTCTACCCCGAGGATGTGCACATGGTGAAGGTGCAGCTCGACGGAGCGTGCCAGGTCAAGAAGGCCGTCTTTAAAGTCAAAGTGTGACCGCCATATTGTGAAAACAAGACCCGTCTGGAATTCCAGACGGGTCTTGTTTTTGTGTGTCAGGGATAGCGGCGGTTACGTTCCGGCCGGGGGATACTCGGTACACAGAAGACGGTAAACGGGTTCGTCCTCGTCAATCTGCGGGAAGCGGCCCACGGGGGCGTAAAAACGGTTGTCGTTCTGGTCGTCGTTGCACATGGAGACCTCACCCAGCAGGACGGGACCCGTGCCGGGGACCACCTCAAAGTCGTGGTACAAATAGGGGTAGATGGTGATGCTCTCGCCGGGATCCAGGCGGACCTGGGCACCGGCCTTTACATAGTAGGAGCGGCCGTCCTTACATACGTTTACATCGGTATCCGCAAAGGTCTCCTCCGGGGTGGAATTATATACCCGGATGAGAATGGAACCGCCGCCCCGGTTGATGATGTCCTCCATCTTGTGCCAGTGGAAGTGCATGGGGGAGTACTGGCCCTCCTCCAGCATCAGCAGCTTCTCCGCGTAAGGCTTGGGGTAGCGGTCCGCCTGCTTCACGTTGCCGTTGCGCAGGGTGATGAGGGTGAAGCCGGTCTTTGCAAAGTCCCCCAGGCCGTAGTCGGTCACGTCCCAGCCCAGCATGTTGTCCCGGATCTCGCCGTACTCCCGGCCCTTTTCGACCCAATCCGCCGGGGTCCAGCGGCAGAAGGGGGGCAGGGTGAAGCCGTTTTCCTCCGCCAGGCGCTCCATGCGCCGGATGGCATTGTTGATCTCTGAGCGCTTCAACACAAATCAGCTCCTTGTGATACATCGGCAGCGGCAGGACGGAAAAGGGCGGCATCAGCGGACGATAAACTCAAAATTCTCGCCGTAGCCGATTTGATAGCTGGTATGAACTGTTTGACCATCTGCCCGAACCACACGGCCCCGCATCTCCAGTTGAGGGGCGTTTCTGGGGACCTGCAGCAATTTGGATAGCTTTGCATCTGCCCGTACGATGCGAAGATGCATCGCGGTACGGCGTAGTTCTATCCCCTTTTCTTCCTGCAGGTAGCGGTATATCGAGTCGTTCTCCAGATCAATGGACAGCAAATACGCATACTCCAACGGATAGAAATTGTCTTCCAGCACTAAAGGCTTGTCACCCGCATAGCGCAGGCGGCGAATGCGCACCACCGGCTCGTTGGATTCCACGGAAAGCGCTTTCCGGATATCAGTCGAGTCTGCGGTACAGATCTTCGCGTCCAGAATCTTCGCGGAAACTGTGAGCCCATTGGCGCGGCACATTTCCGTAAAGCTCATGGGACCATCCAGCTGGCGGGTCAGCTTGGGCGCACAGACAAAGGTTCCTTTGCCCTGTTTCTTTTCCACAAGCCCCTGGCTGACCAGCTCGTCCACAGCGCGGCGGACCGTGATCCGGCTGACACCATACTGCTGAGACAACTCCGTCTCTGTGGGGAGGCGCCCACTTTTGCTGAATATTCCATTGTTGATATCGCGCTGCAGCTGCTCTACGATTTGAGCATACAGGGGAACGATGCTGTTCGGGTTCATGGTCATTTCCATGGACATCTCACCAATCCATTCCATTTATAACGATACTAAATCTTTGCGCAAAATGATCCTATGACATTTGGTATCATATGGTTATAATTATAGCAGTTTTCCTGAAAATTACAACTGAATTTCCAACTTTTCTTGGATCTGTTTTGACAAAGTTTCAAGGCCCGCCCCCGTTTTATACACGATGAAGCGGCGGACTCTAAAAAGGGACAAGCGTCCGCCGTAACTGCGGCAGACGCTTGTCCACGATTGGAGCGGATGATGAAGATCAATAATCAAATTTCCACATATAACGGCGGTAGGACATGGGATGCATCCGGACGTCGCCCATGGCGGCGATCAGCTGCTTGGAGACGGGGTGCAGCAGCAGGGCGTTGAAATATTCCGCAACACTCTCGTCCAGCTCGCCCAGGCCCAGCTTTTCCGCGTCAATGACCCAGTGGTGGCCGCCGAACTTCTCCAGAAAGCGCTCAGCCCGCTCGTCCAGGGGACGGGTGCGGCCGACACTCTTGAACAGGAGAATGGCCAGGTCCTTGTCGCAGGTCTCAAAGGCACCATGGAAATACTCGCCGGAGTGGATGGGTACACAGTGGACGGTCTGCATCTCCTGGAAGAAGCAGAAAGCGTCGGAATAGGCCACTTCCCAGGCAGCTCCGCTGCTCATCACGTTCCAGACCGTGTCGTCTTTATAGGTCATGGCGAACCGGGCGGCCTCCTCTTTCAGGTCCTGATAGGCCCGGCCATAAATCGCGGGCATCTTCTCAAAGGCCTCCATGGCCTTGTCGTAGCTGGCGTAGTTGTCATACTCCTTCAGCAGCCAGAAGGCGATCTTCAGGGCAGTACCCTGGCTGTTGCAGTGGATCAGGGTAGGATCCTGGTACCACTCGTCGGCGTGGTAGTAGGTAATGTAATATTTGGCGGTCTGCGCGGTGAGAGAGTCGGCATAGCCGGACAGGCCGATGGTAACAGCGCCCTTGGCATTGGCCACCTTCAGAGCCTCCACTGTCTCCGGAGTAGCTTTGGTGGAAGTGGCGATCACCAGGGTGTTCTTGTCCACGGACTTGGGGGTGGCGTTGACAAACTCGCTGCTGTTATAGCCCTGGACCCGCAGGGAACTCTCCTGGTTCAGCAGATAGCGGGCGGGGTAGGAGGAGGCAAAGGAACCGCCACAGGCCACGAAAATAACCTGCTTCAGACCGCCGTTTGCCTCCAGGTCGGCCTTGGCCTTGCCCATGACCTCTATAACTTCCTGCATACCTTTAATCATTGATCGAATCCTTCCTTTCTTCTTTCAGCGGAGCGAGGCAGTGGCCTGCTCATCAATCTGATAGTGAATGCCGTCGCTGACAATGGCCACGCCGTACTGCTCCCGGGCGGCCTGAACAGACACCTTGCCTTCGATCACGTCCTTCAGGACCTTCTCCGCGGGGCGCTTCTTGGGATCGCCGTAGCCGCCGGCGCCGGGGGTGACCACCCGGATCACGTCGCCCTTCCGCAGGGGCAGACTGGTGGTCTTGTGGCCCATCCGGGTGACGCTGCCGTCCTTCACAGATACCCGGTAAAAGGCACCGGCGCCGCCCTCCTGGCCGCCGTTCAGGCCCCAGGGGTGGAACTTGTGGCGGTCGCCCAGGCCGGTGTACAGCACGTCGTCCTGAAGGATCTCCAGTTCGCGCTCGATGCCCAGACCGCCGCGCATCTCACCGGCTCCGCCGGTATCCGCTTTCAGCTCGTACTTTCGTGCCAGAATCTTGGTAAACTCCATTTCGGTGGCCTCGATGGGCATGTTGGAGGTATTGGTCATGTTGACCTGGACGCCGGACAGGCCGTCAAACTTGCGGGACGCTCCGCCGCCTCCGGCAATGACCTCGTGGAAGATAAACACACTGTCAGTACCGATGGCACCGTCGCCCGCCAGAATGGTGGTGGTGCAGGCGCCATTGCCGGCGGTAATTGCGGTGTCGGGGAACACGGGAGCTAAAGCGCCAAAGATGGCATCGGGGATACGCTGCTGGCAGTCGATTTGAGCGCCGATGGGGCTGGGCTCGGTGGGGTTGACGATACAGCCCTTGGGGGCGATGATCTTGATGGCCCGGTTGATCCCCTCGTTGGCAGGAATATCGTCGCCCATCAGCGCCTTGACGGAGAAGAACACCGCCGCCTTGGTGCAGGGGTAGGGCACATTGATGGGGGCTTTGATCTGGTCGGCGGTGCCGGTAAAGTCGAAGGTCAGGTCGTCCCCGGCCACGGTCACCTTTACCTTGATGGGCAGGGGATCGGGGTACTTGTCGCCGCAACCGTCCACATAGTCGGTGTAGCTGTATTCGCCGTCGGGCAGAGTGGCCACCACGGCGCGGACACGGCGCTCAGAGTAGGTGACCAGCTCGCTCATGCAGTCGATCAGCACGTCGCCGTAGCGGGCATAGGCCTCCTGAATGCGTTGTACGCCGATGAGGTTGGCGGACATCTGGGCGGTCAGGTCGCCCTCGCGCTCCTGGGGCACGCGGGTGTTGTCCAGCAGCAGGTCCATTACGCTGGGCAGCAGCTGATCGTTCTCCCGGATACGGATCACCGGGATGCGGATACCCTCCTGGAAGAGGCTGTCGGCGTCACCGGAGGTGGAACCGGGGACCTTGCCGCCGATGTCGGAGTGGTGGGCGATGTTGGCGATCCAGCCCACCAGCTTGCCCTCGGCAAAGGCGGGGGCGGCGATGACGATATCAGGCAGATGGTTGCCGCCGCCGTGGTAGGGGTCGTTGGCGATGAACATGTCGCCGGGCTTCACATTCTCCCGCCCGAATTTTTCGTAGATGTTGGGCACCACGCTGAGCATGGAACCCAGCAGGGCGGCCAGGCTCTCCACCTGGGCCACGCTGTTGCCATCGGGATCAATGACGGCGGTACACACATCCCGCCGCTCCTTCATGTTGGTGGAATAGGCGCTGCGGACAATGATGCCGTAGGTCTCCTCCGCAATGGACATCAACAGATTGCGGACAACTTCTACCGTGACAGTATCAATTTTTCTCGCCATCTCACTTCACCTCATCGTCATGGATCTTCAGATTATGATAGCCGTCCACATGGATGGTCCAGCCGCCGGGCACCACCAGGGTGGTGTCCATCTGCTCACAGATGCAGGGGCCGGGGATGGACTGGCCGGGGACAAAGTCGTCCCGCAGGTAGACGGGAGTCTCCACATAGTCCTCGCTGCCCTGGAACAGGACGCGGCGGATCTCGATGGGCTGAGGCAGAGGGGCCTCGGGGTGCAGCTGGGCGGGGGCCAGGTCGGGCTTGTCGATGACGCCCACGGCGGAGACGCGGTAGCTGACGAACTGGACGGTGGCCTCCTCCTTGCAGTAGCCATAGCTGCGCTTGTGCTCGGCATGGAAGTCGGCCAGAGCCTGCTTCAGAGTCTCCTCGGTCATCTCGCCGGCGGGGACGGGGATGCAGATCTCAAAGTTCTGCCGCTGATAGCGCATATCCACGAAATACTCGAAGTAGCGGCGGTCGGCAGGGACGCCCTCTTTGTCCAGCAGGCCGGTGCCCTGCTCCACCATGTTCCGGAACTGCTCGTTGATGGCGGCCAGATTCTCCGCTGCACCGTTCATGATCTTGGTGCGGGAGAGGTCAAATTTGGTGTCGGCCAGCAGCAGGCCCAGAGAGCACAGGGTGCCGGGATGCGGGGGGATCAGGACCTCCTTCATGCCCAGCTCCTTGGCCACCTCGCAGGCGTGGAGGGGACCGGCGCCGCCGAAGGCCATCAGGCTGAACTCACGCACGTCGTAGCCCTTCTCCACGGACACGCTGCGGATGGCGCGGACCATGTTGGAGTTGACCACGGTGATGATGCCGTTGGCCGCCCGCTTCAGGTCCAGGTCGGACTTGTCGCAGATCTTGGTTCGGATGGCCTGCTTGGCCAGCTCAATATCCACGTCCATCCGGCCGCCCAGGATCTTCTTCTGATTCAGTTTGCCCAGGACGATATTGGCGTCAGTGACGCAGGGATCTTCTCCGCCCCGCATGTAGCAGGCGGGGCCGGGGGTGGCGCCCGCACTCTTGGGACCCACCTTCAGCGCGCCGCCGTCGTCGATCTTGGCGATGGAGCCGCCGCCGGCGCCGATGGTGATAATATTGATCATGGGGATGCGGGCGGGATAGCCTTCCACCTCACGCTCGTTGGATACCTGAGGGGTGTAGTTTTCGATCAGGGAGATGTCGGCGCTGGTGCCGCCCATGTCAAAGGTAATGATCTTGTCCGCCTCGCACTGCTTGCCGATATAGGCCGCGGCAATGACACCGGCGGAGGGGCCGGACAGCGCGGTCTTGATGGGGCAGTCGATGGTCTCCTTAATGGAGATGATGGAGCCGTTGGATTGGGTGACATAGGGTTCCACCTTGATGCCGATGCGCTCGATGGAATTGCGGAAGTTGTTGACGTATTTCTCCATGACGGGGCCCAGATAGCTGTTCATCACCGTAGTGCTCATGCGGCTGAACTCACGGAACTCGGGGGCCAGCTTGCTGGAGATGGTGACGTAGGCCTCGGGAAACTCCTCATGGATGATCTCCTCAATCCGCAGCTCGTGAGCGGGATTGATGAAGGAGAACAGGGTACAAACCGCGATGGCGGCCACACCCTGTGCCTTCAGATACCGGACCACCTGGCGGGTCTCCTCCTCGTCCAGGGGGGTCTCCACGGTGCCGTCATAGCGGATACGCTCGGTGACGGTGCAGTTCAGTCCGGAGGGCACCAGGGGATAGGGCTTCTGCGCCCGCAGGTTATACAGGGAGGGACGGCGCTGGGTGCCGATCTCCATCAGGTCCTTAAAGCCTTTCGTGGTGATGAGGCCCAGCCGGACGCCTTTCTTCTCAATCAGGGCATTGGTACCTACTGTAGTGCCGTGGGCCAGGTAACTGACCTCTTCGGGACCCGCCTGCTTGATCTCCAAGACGTCCTGCACACCTTTGACAATCGCCCTGGAGGGGTCGGCCGGGGTGGAACTGTCCTTGTAGTTGAAGAGTTCGCCGGTCTCCTGGTTAAACACGGAAAAGTCGGTAAAGGTACCGCCTACGTCAACGCCGATCATATAAGCCATGCGTATTTCACCTCATTTTAGAATGATTAGAAGTTGGTTCCGGACTTGGGTGTCTGCCCGGTACCGAACCGTTCTGCTTTATCTGATTTCAAGTCATAACATCATATAACATCATAAATCTTCGTGGATAAAATAACGCAAATCCATACTGTTGTCAAGACTTATTCCGGGAAAATGTAATTTTATCCCTGCCGAACACTCCTATTTGCTGGTTTTTCGGTCCGTGTCTCGGAAAATAGATACAGCCGGGGGGCCACCCCCTGTTAGGTCTCCTCATAAATACGGGGCCGCAATTCCTCCGGGACCGGCGTTCCGCAGCCGAAGGCCCCGTTGACCAGGCAGGTGTGGGCGGCGAAGGCGGCCGCCTCCGTTAATGCTTCAGGCAAGCTTCTCGCCCGGAACTGTTCGCTGGTCCACATGGTTTTCCCCTCTGTCTCCAGCGCTTTGCAGATGAAGACCAGCATGGCGGTGGCAAAGCTGTCCCCGGCGCCCATGGTATCCACCGCCTTGACCAGATCGGGGGCCTGCTCATAGAACCGGTTGCCGTCATAGACCGTGGCGCCCTTACTGCCCCGGGTAGCGGTGACCACTCCACAGCCTTTCTCGTGGAGCCGACGGCAAAGGTCTGCGGTCTCGCAGTCTCCCAGATCGCTGCAGGACAGGAAAGCAAAGTCGAGGTAGGGACATACACGTTCTATCCGGTCTTCCTCGGTCCACCGGAAGGAAAAATCGTAGCTGATCATGGGAGACAGCTGATGCAGCGCGGGCAGAAGGCCGTCGGTAAATCCGTTGTTGGTGGTATGGACCAGCTGAAAGCCGTCCACATAAGCCAGGTCCTGGTCATCCAGATAGATGGGATGCTCCTGCAGGACGCCGCCCCGGTTGCTGCCCTTGAACACCCGGTCACCGTCTACCAGAGCGACCCGGGCAAAGCCATTTTCCCCCGTGTACTGCCGGCAATGGTCCCGCCCCACGCCCTTGGCGTCCAAGACCGATTGGATGTGCCGGGCCACGGCATCCTCGCCGAACACGCCCATGTAGTCCGCCTGGACGCCCAGCTGGCTGGCGTACACTGCGAAATTCAGAGCCTGCCCGCCAGGGTACATGGTCCCGGTGTGCAAATATACATCGCACACGTTGTCTCCCAGCCCCAATACTTTCACCATTTGAATTACCTCCAAATAAAATGAACGCCGCCGGATAGGCTGCTTGCCAGGCTCTCCCTGACGTGTGCAGAGCCCATCGGCAACGTCCATATCACGTTATGTTCCGAATGAATCAAAAAATGGATTGCCGTATACTGCAATGAGTCGTCCGGCTATAGAACGGAAGTTCCCCCAAAAGATGTCTTATATGTGACGATGCAAAAAGCCAGAATACACGGAAGTTCATCACAGCTCATTTCTAATCATCTTATAAGGTTATAATCTAATGATACTAAACTTGATGGGACAATGCAAGCCTTTTTTTGAGATTTCAGTGTTTCGCGAGACAATCGTGTTTTTTCACAATAGAGCCCCTATCAAATATATACCTCAGAAAAAATTCTCACTGGGCCAGTTTCCGTTTATCCCGAAGGAAAATGGGCTTAAAGCACAAAAGAAGCAGCAGACAATTGATCAGACTGGACACCAGACTCATGGAGACCAGAGCTGAGCTCCCATGTAGGTCGCACAGCCAACCGCCCAGGAGATTGGCTGATATCGTGCCGCCCACGCTGCTCACCGTCAGTCCCACGGAGATACAAAAACTGCGGATACGCGCGTCGGCCACCCGGGTAAAACATTCCACACTGCCGACGAAAAACAACGCGAAACTGACCGACTGCATGGCCTGGCCCAGGTACAACGGCCAAATCCCGGGCAGCAGCGAGATACACAGGGGCCGCAGCACGTTGGTCAGCAGGGCGGCCGTCATACATAGCCAAAGGGGGAGGCGGCCCCTCCGCTGCAGGCAGGACAGAAGCAAAAGCGAAAAAAATTCTACGGTCGCCCCCAGACCGCACACGCTGCCGACCGCGCCGACATCCCCGGCGCGGTCCAGAACGATCAGCGCCAAATAACTGCCGATCGGCCGGTGGCTAAACCAATACACGGTGCACAGCAACAGACACAGGATATATGTTCGGTCACGCAGAATGGTCAGAAACGATTCTGCCGGCGAAAGGCTGTGTCCATCTGACGTTTGCGCCTTGTGATTTCTCAGCTCCACATGAGGCAACTGGCAGAGAAAGGGGACCATGAGCAGAAACAGCGCAGCCTGCATCAGAAAATAGCTTCCCCAGCCGAAGCGCTCAAAATAGTATCCCGTCAGGACGGAAGTAATGGCATATCCGATGGACCCACCCGCGCGGATGCGGCTGTATACCAATTGGGGGTCCAATGAGCGGCTGCAGTTGACCCAGGCGTCCATCAGTTGGCTAAACGGATAGGCGATCCCCGCTGTCAGGATCAACACGGAAAGACAAAAGCTTGGAATCGAGGAAAAGAAGGTGCCGGCCAGGCACAGGATCACAATAGCGCCGATGCACAGCATCAGATACCGGCGGGTGGAGAGGAACGTGTCCGTCAAATATCCCCCCACCGGCTCCATCAAAAGATTGGCCATCAATGTTAGACTGGTGATCGCGCCGCACAGGCTGGCGTTGTATCCCAGCTGTGTCAGGTAGGAGACAATATAGCTGGAAAACACACAGTAACCCGCGTAGTAGAAGAAATAAGCCGACAGGAAAGCCGCGGAATAGTGGCGGGTTTGCAGTTTAGCCATAATACTGGGCCTCCTCAGTCCATCAGGCTGGCCGGCGGTATACGTATCAGCGAAAGAGCGCGGTTAAAGATGCAATTTCCGCCTGTCCATCCTTGTTCGTGGAAACAGTACACGGTGGTTCTATCTGCGCTCTGGCTTAGGTCTGAAGCGCCGGCCTCATGCTCCAGCAGGATCCCCTCAGACCAAGTTCTTCCGTCGCCGTTACTAACACGAAGTGTCCGGTTCTGACGGGCATCGGGGCTCCAGCGTACGGTTTCTCCCCGGCGCTGCCGTTCCAAAGCCAGCTCCTCCCCATAGGCGCAGTTGATAAAGGCATCTGCCCGTCCTGTAAGGTTAGCAGCGCGCCGGAGCAGCTCACGAATCCTCTGATACATCTGGGGATTGTACTGGGGTATCAGCTCAAACACCTGGTGCCGCTCTGCGACCATGTCGTTGAGTACAGCGTTCAATATCTGTGTCAAGGTCGGGAGACCCCGTACCAGTGAGAGGTCAATAACGTGGCATCCGTTGGGGATCGGCATGTTGGCATCGCACAGGATGACTGTGTCCCCATGCCGTGCCTGGGCATATCCCAATCCTGCGTTGATGACGGCGTGTTTTATCATAGAACTGCCTTCGATTGTACGCATTATAATATTGTTATATAATGTTATTTATGCTAGTATAAAGTACAGTTTACAAGGGACTACACAGGGTAACGGTCTGACGGGAGGATTACCGCCCGTCAGATTTTCCATGTAATGTTCAAGCTGTCGCTTGTGGCGGCAACGGTGGTAATCATCAAATCCACCACCCGCCGCTTGTCGTCAAAGGATACATCGTCCCATGTGTCGAGGTAGCCGGAAATCTGGTTGACCTGTCCCGGGCTGATGGTTTCCACCGTCAGCTCGGCTATCTGCTTCACAAGTTCCTGCTTGCGCCCGTCCAGTTCCGCTATCTTCACATTCACATAGGAGAGCAGGACATTGTTCGCGCCCGTCAGACTGTCCACCAGCTTTTCAATCTCGCTGTCCACATGGAGAAGCTCTACTTGCAGGGCGGCGATTTTGGGATTGGCCTTTGCCGCTTTCTTCCTGCCCGTCAGCGTCTTGTGCTTTTCCAGCTTCTTCACCATCTGCTGGTAAACCACCGCTTCCAGTTCGGAAGTGATGATTTTCCCACAGCCCGGACAGCTTTTATTGTCCAGCCGTTTCGTACAGCGGAGATATTGCCTGCCGGACGGATTGAAGATACTCATAAGCGCATATCCGCAGTTCCCGCACTTGATTTTCCCCGCCAGCCATGTGTGGGTGGCTTTTCGGGCGGACTGGATTTTCATGTTGTTCATCAGCTTCTTGCGGCAAGCCAGCCATATATCCGCCGGAACAATGCCCTCATGGGGAGCCAGCACCAGCATTTGGTCTTTCAAGTCGTTTTTCTTGCTGGGCTTCACATCCCGCCCCTGATACAGATAACAGCCGTTTGTCCCCGTAAAGTCGGCGGCGTCATTGACGATAACCGTACCCTGGCTTTTGAAAAATTCGTACACATCCAAGTCCGCCTGCACATAGACGGGATTGCGTAACATCTGCGCCAGTGTGGGGCGTATCAGTTCCTTGCCGTAGAACAAAATCCCCTGTTCGGCAAAGTACCGGGTAATGTCCCCGTAAGAGGTTGTGGGCTGGGCGTACATCTCAAATATCAGCCGGATATTGGCCGCTTCGTCCGGGTTTACCACCAGCTTCTTTGTGTTGATACCGTCCATTTTGATAGGCTCGGTGTGGAAGCCGTAAGGGGCTTTCCCGCCCATCTTGAAGCCCCGCTGACTGCGGGAGTAGTAAGCGTCTGTCACCCGCTTCTGTATCGTTTCCCGTTCAAGCTGGGCGAACACGATACAGATATTCAGCATAGCCCGCCCCATCGGGGTGGAGGTATCAAACTTCTCCGTAGAGGACACAAACTCCACATCGTACTGCTGGAACAGTTCCATCATGTTGGCAAAGTCCAGAATGGAACGGCTGATACGGTCAAGTTTGTAAACAATGACCTTTGCAATCAAGCCCCGCTTAATATCCCGCACCAGTTCCTGAAACTTCGGGCGGTCTGTGTTCTTGCCGCTGTACCCTTTGTCTGTGTATTCCTTACAGTTCCCGCCTTTCAATTCGTATTTGCAAAACTCAATCTGGCTTTCAATGGAAATGCTGTCCTTTTTGTCTACCGATTGCCTTGCATAGATCGCGTCTATCCTGTTATTCATTTTGTCGCTCCTTTTCTTAAAAAGAAACGGAGCTGCTGACAGTTCTATTATACCGCCAGCAGCCCCGCAAATCAACGATGGCTTCGGGATTTATGCCCCGGCTTCCTCTTTCTGCCGCTTATCGGCATATTTGCGGAACACCTCATAAAGCTGCTGCTCCAGTTCCCGGCGTTTGGTCGCTTCCTGCTCCGGCGTGAACACCGGGGAGAGGTTTTCCAGCGTGATTTCCTTTCCCTGAAAAGTCACGACTTCTGTTTCCTTTTTGTATCTGATATTGTTACTTATAAAATCACCTTTCCTTTCCATACTGCCGCTGCTGCCGTTTCAGTTCCGCCAGTATATCCGGCGGGATACGGTCAACCAGCCTTTGCATATCGTGCAGTTCGCTTTCCAGCTTTGCCCGCTCCATGCGGTCTTTGATTTTGCCGCTCTCGCTGGCTCTGGCTCGTGCTTCCAGCTTCTCATTTTCTGCCAGCAGGTCATTGATTGTGACCTTGTACTTTTTCAACTGCCCGGAGAAATTCTCCATCTGCGGGAACCACTTTTTCAGCATGGAGAGGGCTTCCTCTTTTTTCTTTCCGGCGTTCAGCGGG
>Ga0129306_1000735_pt1 | contig 46366 bp, 33 predicted proteins | sample P827metagenome_FD_94438 | JGI IMG/M metagenome (GOLD analysis project Ga0129306, IMG submission 94438) | Capybara group fecal microbial communities from Wisconsin, USA - P827 metagenome | ecosystem: Host-associated > Mammals > Digestive system > Large intestine > Fecal | place: USA: Wisconsin... | reverse complement strand
GCCTGCGGGAGAAATACGATAAGTTACAGAGAATGGCGAAGCCGGACGCGCGAGTGTACGTCCGGCTTCTGCGCGCGTCAACGGTACATAAAGGTGAGCGCCGCGTCCGGCGTGTAATGCCCTCCCGATTTCAGCGCGTTGTACTCTGCAAGCCCGTCGTGTACGATGCGCGCCACAAGACCGTCGGGAACATCCGGTGGAAAGGCTTTCAGCCTGCCGCTCCAAAGATTCGAGGGCGCCTTGAGATGCTTCGCCTCGGCGATCAGCGCGCAGTATTTGCAGATGAACTCCCACGGATGCTGCCTGTTGTTTCCGCCCTTCCAAGCCGCGTCCAACAGCTCAAGCATCTTCTTCGCATCATCCGTCTGGGTCTCCTCGCGGTAGAGGCAATACCACGCCTTGACGAAAATCCATATCGCGAAGGGCGACGAGCGCGCATCGTTCACATCGCACGCCGCCTTGAGCTGTTCGAGCCTGTCGTCGGTTTTGAAATACAGCTTCGCCTCCTGCTCGTACCGCTCCCGCACGCCGCTTTCGATCAGCTCGTGGAGCAGATATGAGCGCGTGCGCTGCGCGTCGGGTTCATTGTCGCCGAAGCGCGCGAGCGCCTGCTCGAACGTGTCCTGCGCCTCCTTGTGCTGTTCCGCATACGCATAGCATTGCGCAAGCTGGCTCAGCGTCCTGCTATAGTGCACGGCGACCGTATCGTCCCTGCCGGAGGTTTGATCCGCGATGTCCCTGCGGATCTCCTCGATCCATTCCTCGTACTCGAGCGTCTTGCGCGTGTTTTCCAGTGCCTCCTGATAACAGAGGCTGTCCAGCAGGGACACGCTGTAGGCGTTGCGCATTTCCAGATAATCGGTGATCGGTGCGTACTGCGCGTTCCGCATGGCGAGGTGGTAATACTCCTTCGCCTTTTCGTGGTCTCCGCGATGGTTGCTCAGCGTCATCAGCGTGTGGTACAGATTGAATCGGCAGGCGCTGTCAACGCTGTCCGCCCGCGCCTCCGCCATGCGCAGCAGCTCGTCGGCGATGGCTTCCGCCTGTTCGTAATTGAAATCCGTTGTTTCGATAAGAGCGGCAAGCCCCGACGACGCGCGGGAGAGCCGCTCGCTCGTGCAGTCGCGGCGGAGACGGAGCAGCACCTTTTTCCGCCAGAAGTCCCGATAGTGCGCCGCGGCGGGGTGCTTCTCGCCGTCGAAGCCGTAGAGCGTGGAGAGACAGTCGAACCAGTTGCCGTCCGCGCCGTCGCGGATCGCGCGCTGCAAGGCGAGATCGAGGTCGCAGTAGCACCAGATCATGTTGTCGGCATGGCGGGTATAGCGGTTGGCGCAGTCATACAGGCGGGAGACGGGAGCGCCGTCGGAGCCCCTCAGCGCGTTCTGAAACAGCGTGCATACGATGTCCGCCAGATAGAGGAAGCCCTGTTCGTTCGGCGTTTCGGCGTCATTTTCATTCCTGTTCTTATAATTGATCGGCTGCACCAGCAGCTTGTAATCGATTTTGGCGTCGCGCTGTTCCATGGCGATGGAGGAGACGAGCGAGATGTAGCCGTCCTCGCTCCGCACGGAATACAGATCCGATATATTGGGGTTGTTCCTGAACATGGAATGCTGGCCCAGCTTCTCCCACTGCTGTTTCTGAGTATCGTTCGGACGGTACACCCTTGTGGCAAGCTCCAGCTCGTAATAGTTGTCGCGCACGACGGGGTTGTCCAGCAGCAGGTTGCGCAGCACGGCGCCGGACATATGGAGATAGCGGTTGCTCGCGTAATTATCGGCGAGCATGTTGCCCGCGCTGTCTGTACTGAAGCGAGAGACGCTGGCTCTGTCGGAGGCCAGTGCGTAGAGATAGTATTTTCCCGCGGCGCTGCACAGGAAGCCGCGCAGCGTCCTGCCGACCTCGTTCTTGACCGCGGTGACCGTATTGTTGTGCTCCCGCGTGCCGTTCGGCTCATAGTGGAGATCGGCGGGATAGGTTCCGCCGCAGGTTTCGCAGCAGCCTTTCAGATAGCTCTCGATCCGCCGCAGCTCCTCGTCCTTTTGTCCGGCGTCGTCGCAGCGGTACACGATGCCGCCGATCAGACACAGCCGCCCCGTGCCGAGCTCCTCAAAGCTGCCGTATTCGTCCAGACTGATGGTGATTATGGGCTGTTCCTCCGTTCGTAAGATGATGTACCGCTTCAGTATAGCACAGCGCCGCGCGGAGGGCTATCGGTTTTTGAAAATAATCGGGGGATGATGTAAAAAAATGCGGAAACCGCTTTCGTTTTTTTGAAGGGCGGAGTATACTGCACACAGGATGTTTGCCGCCTTTCGCGGCAGTCCCCACTACACCCCTGTCGAACAACGGGGGTCTAAAACCTTCAGTTCCGCCAGTGCCTTGTGGATGGTCCACTACACCCCTGTCGAATAAAAAAGCCGCCCGGCATCGCCGGGCGGCTTCAAAATAAGGAAAGGATCATGCGCCGTGGAAAAACGGCTCAACGAATCGCTGCAAAAGCAGCGGGAACAACAGACTGTGACAGACGAGAGCGAGCGGAAGAAAAAGCCGCTGAAATCCGGCGCGAAGGCGGCGGGTCTGAAATCGGTCTTCGTCCTGTCCGAGGGCAAGGAGCTGCTGACCTCCTTCGGCCGCGGCAATGAGGCGGTGCCAGAAAAGCGCGTGACCGGCGGCACAATCGCCAACGCGCGCACGGACAACAAGGAGGCGTTTTCCGCCGCGCTGCAAAACAAGCGCTTCGAGGTGTTCGGCAGGACGGCGGGCAGCTCCGACGATCCGCTTGCCGTCTCCCGCGCGCCGGGGCAGGACCTCATCGGCGCGAAGACGGCGTTGGAGGAGCGCTATTTCGGCAGGGCCTTTGCCGACAACATCCATATGCAGGTGATCTACGCGATCCAGGACATCAACAAGATCCTCGCCGTCCACGCGAACAACATCGTCTACACGCTCAACAACCTCGACCGCGAAGCCGACCCGGAGACGGACGACTTCATCGGCAGCGGCTATCTGACGCTGAAAAACACCTTCGAGACCTACTGCGACCCCGCCGCTCTCAATGAAAGGGAGAGGGAGAAGGTCACTGTGTCGAAGCAGCACTTCGACGCGTTTATGCAGAACCCGCGGCTCGCCTATTACGGCAACGCCTTTTTCCGCAAGCTGTCAAAGGCGGAACGGCTCGCGCGCGGTCGGGAGATCTTTGACAAGGAGTCTCCGGAACGGCGGCAGGAGATCCTTGGCAGCCGCGGTAAGAACAAATCGGTCGACGACGAGATCCGCGCCCTCGCGCCGGAGTGGGTCAAGCGGGAGGAGCGGGACGTCTATTCCGAGCTCGTGCTGATGAGCGAGCTGCGCCAGTCCTGTTTCCACGGGCAGCAGAAGAACAGCGCGAGGATCTTCCGTCTGGACAACGATCTCGGCCCCGGTGTTGACGGCGCGCGCGAGTTGCTTGACCGTCTTTACGCGGAGAAGATCAATGACCTGAGAAGCTTTGACAAAACCAGCGCGAGCAGCAATTTCCGCCTGCTGTTCAACGCGTATCATGCAGACAACGAGAAAAAGAAAGAGCTCGCGCAGGAGTTCTATCGCTTCTCCGTGCTCAAGGTCAGCAAGAATACCGGCTTTTCCATCCGCACGCTGCGGGAGAAGATCATAGAGGATCACGCCGCGCAGTACCGCGACAAAATCTATGACTCGATGCGAAAAAAGCTGTTCAGCACGTTCGATTTCTTCCTCTGGCGCTTCTACGAGGAGCGGGAGGACGAGGCGGAGGAGCTGCGCGCGTGTCTGCGTGCCGCGAGAAGCGACGAGGAAAAGGAGCAGATCTACGCAGAGGCGGCGGCGTCCTGCTGGCCGTCTGTCAAGCCGTTTGTGGAATCCGTCGCCGCAACGCTGTGCGACGTCGTGAAAGGCAGAACCAAGCTGAATAAGCTCAAGCTCTCCGCGGATGAATCCACTCTCGTGCGCAATGCCATCGACGGTGTGCGCATCTCGCCGAGGGCGAGCTATTTCACCAAGCTCATCTACCTGATGACGCTGTTTCTGGACGGCAAGGAGATCAACGACCTGCTCACCACGCTGATCCACGCCTTCGAGAACATCGACAGCTTCCTCTCCGTGCTCGGGTCGGAGAGGCTGGAAAGGACGTTCGACGCGAACTACAGGATCTTCGCGGACAGCGGCGTCATCGCGCAGGAGCTGCGCGCCGTCAACAGCTTCGCCCGCATGACGACGGAGCCGTTCAACTCAAAGCTCGTCATGTTTGAGGACGCGGCGCAGCTGTTCGGCATGTCCGGCGGTTTGGTGGAGCACGCGGAGGAGCTGCGCGAGTACCTCGACAACAAAATGCTCGACAAGACAAAGCTGCGCCTGCTGCCGGACGGCAAGGTGGATACCGGCTTCCGCAACTTCATCATTTCCAACGTGACCGAGTCCCGCCGCTTCCGCTATCTGGTGCGCTACTGCGAGCCCCGCGCGGTGCGCGACTATATGAGCTGCCGTCCCCTGATCCGGCTGACCCTGCGCGATATGCCGGACACCATCCTGCGCCGTTACTATGAGCAGAGCGTCGGCGCTGCGACCGTCGACAGGGAGCGGATCCTCGATACGCTGGCGGACAAGCTCCTGTCGCTACGCTTCACCGACTTTGAGAACGTCAATCAAAGGGCGAACGCAGAGCGGAACCGCGAAAAGCAGAAGATGATGGGGATCATCTCCCTGTACCTCAACGTGGCGTATCAGATCGTCAAGAACCTCGTCTATGTGAACGCGCGCTACACGATGGCGTACCACTGCGCGGAGCGCGATACGGAGCTGCTCCTGAACGCCGCCGGCGAAGGCAACCTGCTGCGCAGAGACCGGAGCTGGCCCGCGCGGCTGCACCTGCCGCGCCGTGCGCTCGCCAGACGCCGCGATCGGGTCGAGGTGATGGAGCGCGACGTCGCCAGGGGGCCGGAGGCGTACAACAGGGACGAATGGCTCGGTCTTGTGCGCACCCTGCGGCGCGAAAAGCGCGTCTGCGACAATTTGCACAACAACTATGCGTATCTGTGCGGCGCGGACGCCGAGCCGGGGGACGCCTCGCTGTCCCTTCTGTTCGTGTATCGGAACAAGGCGGCGCACCTCTCGGTCCTGAACAAGGGCGGACGCCTCTCGGGTGATCTGAAGGAGGCAAAATCGTGGTTCTATGTGTACCACTTCCTGATGCAGCGTGTGCTGGAGGAGGAGTTCCGCAACACGCAGGCACTGCCGGAGCGTCTGCGCGAGCTGCTTATGATGGCGGAGCGGTACCGAGGATGCAGCAAGGATCTCATCAAGGTGCTCAACCTCACCTTCGCCTACAATCTTCCACGTTATAAGAACCTGTCCATTGACGGTCGGTTCGATAAAAATCACCCGGACCCGTCGGACGAATAAGACAAAAAAGCGGCTGCTCCGACACGCACCATGCGTGCCAGAGCAGCCGCGATCAATATCAGAGCCGACTTGTATAGAGCGTCATTGCCGACAGGCAATCATTCCGCGCTTGTAAGCCGTGCGGGCTTGTGGTAAACTGGATATGCCACGGGAAAGACCTCTGCCTTTCTGAGGAACGGCGATAAACAGGACAAATGGAAGCGCCGGGGCGTTTTGCCTCGGCGTGCCGCTATGAGGGTGCAAATGACAGTCAACAATTCGGAGATATATCGTCAGGCGTATGGTATCCTGACCACGATTTACGGCCCGGATGCCGCATTCCGCGACGGACAATATGAAGCGATCGAAGCGACTATGGTTCATCACCGTACGTTGGTGGTGCAGCGAACCGGCTGGGGCAAGAGCTTGGTCTATTTTATAGCGACGAAGCTCTTGCGGTCGAAGCGGGGAGGCGTGACGCTTGTGGTCAGCCCGCTGCTGGCGCTGATGCAAAACCAGATGGATGCGGCGGAAACAATCGGGTTGCGCTGTGAGGCGCTCAACAGCACAGTCAAGGATCGGAGACAGGAGATCCTGCAAGCCCTGATCCAAGGTGAGCTGGATCTGCTCCTGATCACGCCGGAGACCCTGTTCCGCGAGGACGTCCAATCACAGCTTGCGAAGATCAACATTGGATTATTTGTAATCGATGAAGCGCATTGTATCTCGGACTGGGGACATGACTTTCGTCTGCCATACGCGCGGCTTCGGGAAGTGATCCGAATGCTGCCGCCCATGGTTCCCGTCCTCGCCACGACGGCAACGGCGAACGACCGTGTCGTCAACGATTTGAAAACACAGCTCGGTGAAGATGTGTTTGTCTCTCGCGGCCCGCTGACAAGGGATTCCCTTGCGATACAGGTGCTTCAAATGCCGAGCGTCGCCGACAGGTATGCGTGGATACTCGACAATCTGCCAAAGATGGAAGGCAGCGGGATCGTTTATTGCTTGACTCAGCGTGATTGCGACTATTTGACCGCCTTTTTAACGAAGCACGGTATCAGCGCCATGTCGTATTATTCACGCGACAGTGAGGCGGAGGAGCAAAACCGTGTCGCAGAGGGGCGCTTTCGCCGTAACGAGATCAAGGCGCTGGTGGCAACAGTAAAGCTGGGGATGGGCTATGATAAGGGGGATATCGCCTTTGTCATCCATTTTCAAATGCCCTCCAACATCGTGTCCTACTATCAGCAGATCGGCAGAGCGGGCAGAAACATTGACCGCGCCTACGCCGTTTTGATGCACGGCAAAGAGGATGATGAGATCATCGACTACTTCATCAGAACAGCGTTTCCCACGGAGCAGGAGATGAAGGGCATCATCACCGCCATCACCGAAAGCGGCGGCCTGCGGAAAACAGACATTGAAAGTCGGCTGAATATCCGCCGCGCTCGGATCGAGAAGGTCCTCACGTTTCTGGAAAACGATGGGTTCATTTATCGTGAGAAAATGCAGTATTTCGCATCTGCGAAGCCGTATCATTATGACGCGGAGCACTATGACTCGATTACCGCCATCCGCAGGCGGGAGCTGGAGCAAATGCGGTCCCTCGTTCAGACGAAGGACTGCTACTCGCGTTTCATTGTCAACGCGCTTGACGACCATTCGGCGGGTCGGTGCGGCTGCTGCTCCAACTGCGTCGGACGTCCACTGTTTCCCGAAACGCCTTCTTTTGCTTCGAGAGCGGCCGCGTCGGCGTTTATCGACGGTCTGCGACTTTCCATCGAGCCAAGAAAAATGTGGGCTGCGTCTGGCGTGACAAAGTGTTCAAAGATAAAATATGTCAATCAACCGGGGCTCTGCCTGTCCAAATACGGCGACCCGGGATATGGGGCGCTGGTGAAGCGGGACAAGTATTCCGCCGCCAAACGCTTCTGCGACGAGCTCGTCGGACGGAGCGCAGAGCTTCTCCGCCCGCTGATCGAAGAGTACGGGATCACGCACATAACCTGCGTCCCGTCTCTGCGCAGCAGGATCGTTTCGGATTTTGCCAAGCGTCTGGCGGAGAGCTGCCGTCTGGAGTTTTCGGAGCTGCTCGTCAAACAAAGGGCGGAGCCTCAGAAAAAGATGGAGAACGGCTCGCATCAATGCGAAAACGCCTTCCGGTCCTTTTCCGTGATGGACGGCGTGACGGTGCCCAAACGGGTGCTCCTTGTGGATGACGTGGTGGATTCCCGCTGGACGCTCACCGTCTGCGGCTACAGGCTGATGGAAAAAGGCTGCTCCGAGGTATTTCCCTTCGCGCTCGCGGACAGCAGCCATATGGAGGATTGATATGAACGACAACGCTATGGTGATTACTGCGCTTTGCAGCCACCTCTGCGACGATGGAACGTGGAAGCCGCTGGAGCTTCGGGAGTGGAACGCGCTGGCAAAGACTCTGGCGGAGCACGGTCTCGAGCCGAAAGCAATACCGGACCTTTCGGAAAAAGACCGAAAAGAACTGTTGCTGCTTGACCATGAGGGTTCGGAGCGTATTTCGCGGCTGCTGGATCGAAGCGCCAGCCTGACCTTTGCCCTGAACAAGTTGCAAAACATCGGCGTTTTTGTTGTGACAAGGGCGGAGCAAAGCTATCCGCAGCGCCTGAAAAAGATTCTTGGAGCCTCCTGCCCTGCGCTGTTTTACTACGCGGGGGAGCTCCGCCTGCTGGACACGCCTGCGATCGGGTATGCAGGCTCCCGGTCGGCGAGCGACAAGGATATCCAGTTCACCGTCGGCACGGTCCAGAAAACGGTGGGGCAGGGGTTTTGCGTCGTGTCCGGCGGCGCAAAGGGAATCGACGCCGCTGCCGAGGAGACCGCGCTGAACGAAGGAGCCGGTGCCGTTTCTTTCCTGTCAGACTCGATGCTTCGGAAAATGAAGCGTCCGACGATTTTGAAGGCGTTGCAGGACCGGAATATGCTGCTGCTCTCTGCGGTCAATCCGGACGCGGGCTTTCAAGCGGGGATCGCCATGATGCGGAACCGCTATATCTATGCCCACTCGGCGGGGACTGTGGTGGTGAGATCGGACTACAACAAGGGAGGGACATGGTTCGGAGCCATGGAGAATCTCAAGCATCAATGGTCGCCTACCCTGTGCTGGAATCAGCCGCGCTACGCGGGGAATCAGGCGCTCATTCAGCAAGGCGCTGTCGCGATTGACGAGAGTTGGAACGGCGACGTCAACAGCCTGCCGCTGAACGGGGAAGGGACGGAGCAGATCAGCCTGTTTCCATGAGGCGGTGAGCTGATTCATCCAATCCTTGCCGTGATGATATTGCCGAACGCGAGGTGACCGCCGTGAACATCGAAGCCTACGACCTTGACACCCTGCGGAAGCTGGTACGCGATTTGCTCTCGGAAAACAAAAGCCTGAAGCAGCGCCTGACCGAGAATCATATCCCCTTTGAAAGCGACGATGTATTTGCGAACGTCCACCGTACGCCGGACGAATATGACCCGGATCAGGCATCCCTGATCGAGCCGATCCCCGTCACGGACGACGTCGCCCGCCGCTTTTACGGTATGTTCTGGGGACGCACCGACGTCTATGCGCGGCGGGGCAAGAATGGCGGTTACTTCCCACCATGTAAAAACCGCTGGAACAACGAGCTTTGCCCGAAGCAGCAGGGGAAGCGCTTCGACTGTAGCGAATGCCGAAATCAGGACTACGAAAAGCTGGAACTGCGGCATATCCGCCAGCACCTCCAAGGGCTGCGGGAAAACTGCACCGACGTGATCGGCGTCTATCCCTTGCTGCCGGACAACACCTGCCGCTTTCTGGTGTTCGACTTCGACAATCACGAAAAGGGCGCGGATCGGCTCGACAACGCCAACGCGGACGACGCATGGCGGGACGAGGTGGACGCGCTGCGCCGAATCTGCGAGCTCTGCGGCATCGACGCGCTGACGGAGCGCTCCCGTTCGGGACGCGGCGCGCACGTCTGGATATTTTTCAAGCAGCCCGTTCCCGCCTCACTGGCGCGGCGCTTTGGCTTCGCGCTGCTCGACAAGGGCTGTGAGTCCATCAACCTGACCTCGTTCCGCTTCTACGATCGCATGTACCCATCGCAGGACAGCGCGCAGTCCCTTGGCAATCTGGTCGCTCTGCCGCTGCAAGGCCGGGCGCTGAAAGCCGGAAACAGCGCGTTTGTGGATCGGGCGTGGAACGCATACCCCGATCAGCTGGAGGCACTTGACCATATCAGACGGCTGACCGTGGAGGACGTTGAGCGACACATCCTCCAATGGGAAACGGAGCGTATGGGGTGTCCGGTGACTTCCGCCTATCTGCATGGTCAGGAGCGTCCGAAGCCGTGGAAGCGAAACGACGCCTTTCACGCGGAGGATGTTGTCGGCACACTCCACATCGTTCTCGCGGACGGCGTTTATGTGGACGCGCTGAACCTGTCGCCAAGGCTGCAAAACCAGGTCCGCTGCCTTGCGACGATCGACAATCCTGAATTCTACCGGCGAAAGAACTCAGGCAACTCCACCTACTACTATCTGAGCACGATCTACCTCGGCAGGGACGTCGAGGGCTATATCCAAGTACCGCGCGGTCTGCTGGAAACACTGACGGAAAAGTGCGGCGAAGCCGGTATCGCCTATGAGGTCGAGGATCACCGCACGACCGGCAGACCGATCCGCGTCAGCTTTCGCGGCGAATTGCGGACACAGCAGGATCTCGCCGCTGAAAAGCTGCTGCGCTTCGACAACGGCATTTTGAGCGCCGCGACAGCCTTCGGCAAAACGGTCGTATGCGCCTATCTGATCGCACAGCGGAAGGTCCCGGCGCTCATCCTTTTGGAAAGCGCGGATTTGGTCGATCAATGGATCGACGAGCTGAACCGCTTTCTGGACATTGACGAGGAGCCGCCGACCTACCACACCAAGACCGGCAGGGCGAAGAAGCGCAAGGACGTGATCGGCACCTACCGCGCCGGAGCGGACAAGACGACCGGCATCGTGGACGTCGCCATGGTTGGTTCCGTCTATCGGAAGGGCGAGATATTCCCAGAGATCAACCAGTACGGGCTCGTCATCATGGACGAGTGCCATCACGCGGCGTCCGCGCAGGCGCAGCAGGTGTTGCGTCGGGTCAAGGCGAAGTACGTCTACGGTGTGTCCGCCACGCCTGTCCGCAGCGATAAGCTGGAAAAGATCAACTACATGATGCTCGGCCCAATCCGCCACCAGTACACGCCGAAGGAACACGCGCAAACGCAGGGCATCGACCTGTTTGTGCGCCCTCGCTTTACGCGGGTCGTGGATTTCACGGAGGAAAAGCTGGAGATCCACCGCGCCTACGAGCTCATCAGTGAGAGCGAGGATCGCAACCAACAGATCATAGAGGACGTCCACGACTGCATCCGAGAGGGCAGAACGCCGGTCGTTCTGACACGGCTCAAAAAGCACGCGAAGCTGCTATATGACAGCCTGTCCGACGCAGCGCAGCATGTATTCCTGCTCTACGGCGACAACACGCAAAACCAAAATCAGGAGATTCGGCGCGAAATGCTGGAAGTCCCGCAGGGCGAGAGTATGCTGCTGATCGCCACGGGGCAGAAGATCGGCGAGGGCTTTGATTGCCCGAGACTGGACACGCTGATGCTGGCATCGCCCGTGAAGTTTGACGGGCGCCTGATCCAGTACGTCGGGCGGTTGAACCGCAGCTATGAGGGGAAGCGCTACGTTGTAGTCTACGACTATGTGGACGCGCACATCGGGATATTCGACAATCAGTACCGCAGCCGCCTCGCGGCGTATAAAAAGATCGGCTACCGCATCCAGTCGGACACCGCAACGGGTCACCAGAGCGTCAACGCGATCTACGACCGCGGGAACTATACCGAGGTGTTTGAACGAGATCTGGTCGAGGCGGAGCGGGAGATCGTGATTGCAAGCCCCAACCTGCGGCGGCAGAAGGTCGAGCGGATGCTGTCGCTGCTCAAGCCGCGTCAGGAGGCGGGCGTGAAGGTCGCTGTGATCACACTGCACCCGGATTGCGTGCGCTTCGGCGATCCGACCGACGTGCAGATTATGATAGACAGCCTGCGCAAGGCGAGCGTCGCGGTTGCGCTGACGGATTCCGAGAGCGAGCACTTCGCGGTGATTGACAAAAAGCTGGTCTGGCACGGCGGAATGAACCTGCTGGGCAAGGAAGATGCATGGGATAACCTGATCCGCGTCGAGAGCGTCAAAGCGGCGGCGGAGCTGCTGGAAATGACAAAAGAGTTGACGACGACCGAACGGTAATCCCGCGCTTGTAAGTCGAGCGGGTTTGTGGTAAACTGAAATCAACGAGGATCGCGCGGCGTATCATTGTTTACAGCGCGGAAGTTTTTTGCAGTTTGTATGGTGAGGAAGCGCTATGGTATTTGCTCCATTTGTCATTGCAGCTCAGACAGGGGAACGGGTGGAAGTGTTCTTTTCTCCTGCATCGCAGGAAGATCTTGATGCAACCGCTGGCGATCCGAAATGGCAATCCGATTGGAACTCAACTTTTTTATCCGATCCGTCCATTGAGCGCGTCTCGGTAAGGTCTCTCGACGGCGAGTTGATTGGATTGGGAGCCTATCAAATTCGGGAAAAGAAAGCGTATGTGTACATTGTGTACATGGAGAGCGCACCGCATAGCAATCCGACGATGAAGCCCTGTGAGGAGCGGAAGTATTATGGAATCGGGGCGTTGCTAATCGCATTCGGAATCAAGTTCAGCATCGACCACGGGTGCCGCGGCGATGTGGTCTTTGAGGCGAAGACTGACGAACTGGCGGAACATTACGAATCTGATTTTCACGCGATACGAATTCCAAGCGAAAATCCGGGCGGGCCAAAACGATATTTGCTGGCTGACGAAGATGCATGGGCGGTGTTTTCTCGCTTTTTGAAGGAGGGCGCGGAATGAGCAGACAGGACGAGTTGAAAGAGCAATATCGGATCGACGTGCTTGCCGACGAGGCGGGAGGCTATGTCTCGCCGCCAACGGAGGAGGGACTTGCCTACACCGACCTTTTCTTTGATGTGTGCCGACAATTCGGTATCCGCTACAGCCGTGCGACACCGAAGGAGCGCTGCTTCGTGGAGGAGGTCACGCGCGTGACGTGGGCGGTCCAGCACGGCGGAGAGGTCGGAAAGGATGTTCAGCCGTCCTTCTCGGCATGAAAAGCCATGACCCACAACTTGACCCACGACACGAAAAATCGCGATGGACAGGGCATCATACGGCCTTCTGGCTTTTGCAAAAATTACCTCGAAATTGCCTTGGAAACCGCATAATTGCAAGCGTTTTTGACATCAACCGAAGCTACGGACCAGAAGGCCGGGGGTTCGAATCCCTCACGGCGTACCAAAAACACCTGATTTCGTAAGAAATCAGGTGTTTTTGTTTATATCCGGGGCGGCTGCCGCAGCGTCGCAGCCGTGGCAGCCGTCGCAGCAGCCGGAGCAGCCCTTGCGTCCGCGTGACCGCTTGACGCGGTACGCCGCCGCCGGAATACAGGCAATGACGGCGAGGATCAGAATGTCCCAGATGTTCATGCCGCCCTCCTCAGCCCAGACCGAGGGCTTGCCCAATCAGCCGCACGAGCAGCGCCATGACCCACGCAATGCCGCACTGCCACAGCACGACGCAGATCGACCATCTGCTGCCGAGCTCCCGGCGGATGGCGGCGACCGCCGCGACGCAGGGCGTATACAGCAGGCTGAACACCAGCATGGACGCGGCGGACAATGTGCCGATGGACGCCACGGCGTCTCCAAACAGCGTTTCCATGACGGACACCACGCTCTCCTTCGCCATAAAGCCGCAGACCAGAGAGGTGACGATGCGCCAGTCGCCAAGGCCGATGGGCGCCAGAAGCGGCGCGACCACGCCGGAAATGACGGCGAGCATACTGTCCTGCTGGTTCTCCACCAGATTGAAGCCGAAATTGAAGTGGCTCAGGAACCAGACCACGATGGTGGCGACCAGGATCACGGAAAACGCCCGCTGGAGGAAATCCTTGCTCTTTTCCCACAAAAGCTGGGCGACGTTTCTCGGGCTGGGGAAGCGGTAGTTGGGCAGCTCCATGACGAAGGGGACCGCCTCGCCCTGGAACAGCGTGCGCTTGAACAGGAACGCTGCCAGAATGCCGACCGCGATGCCGAGAAGATACAGCCCCGTGATGATCAGCCAGCTGTGCCGCGGGAAGAATGCGCTGACGAAAAAGCCGTAGATCGGCAGCTTCGCCGTGCAGGACATGAAGGGGGTCAGCAGGATGGTCATGCGCCGGTCGCGCTCGCTGGGAAGCGTGCGCGTGGACATGACCGCCGGCACCGTGCAGCCGAAGCCCAGCAGCATGGGCACGATGCTGCGCCCGGACAGGCCGATGCGCCGCAGCAGCTTGTCCATCACGAAGGCGACGCGGGCGATGTACCCGCTGTCCTCCAGCATGGACAGGAAGAAGAACAGGATCACGATGATCGGCAGGAAGCTGACCACCGTACCCACGCCCTCGAAAACGCCGTCCAGCACCAGACTCTGGATCGCGCCGTTGACCCGCGCCGCCTGCATACCGTTTTCAATCACAGCGCCCAGAGCGTCGATGGCGCCCTGCAGCAGATCCTGGAAGAACGGGCCGATGAGGAAAAACGTCAGATAGAACACCAGCGCCATGATGCCGACGAACATGGGGATGGCGGTCCACTTGCCTGTCAGCACCTCGTCGATCTTCCGGCTGCGGACGTGCTCCTTGCTCTCGTGCGGCTTGATGACGCAGGCGTCGCAGACCTTGCCGATGTAGTCGAAGCGCATATCCGCGATGGCGGCGCTGTGGTCCAGCTTGCGCTCCTTCTCCATTTGCAGCACGATGTGCTCCAGCATCTCCCGCTCGTTCTGATCCAGCCGGAGCTGCTCGGCGATCAGGTCGTCGCCCTCGATCAGCTTGCTTGCGGCAAAGCGAAGGGGAAGGCCGGCGCGCGCCGCGTGGTCCTCGATCAGATGGCAGACCGCGTGAAGCGCGCGGTGCACCGCGCCGCCGTGATCCTCCGCGCCGCAGAAATCCTGCCGCAGGGGGCGCTCCTGATACTTGGCGATGTGGTAGGCGTGACGCACCAGCTCGTCCACGCCCTCGTTCTTGGCGGCGGAGATCGGCACCACGGGAACGCCCAGCATGGACTCCATGGCGTTGACGTCGACCGTGCCGCCGTTGCCGTGCAGCTCGTCCATCATGTTCAGGGCGACCACCATCGGCACGTTCATCTCCAGAAGCTGCATGGTCAGATACAGGTTGCGCTCGATGTTCGTCGCGTCCACAATGTTGATGATCGCCTTCGGCTTTTCGCCCAGCACGAAGTCACGGGAGACCAACTCCTCGCTGGAATAAGGGGACATGGAGTAGATGCCCGGCAGATCGGTGATCAGGGTGTCGCCGTGGCCGCGGATGACGCCGTCCTTCCGGTCCACCGTCACGCCGGGAAAGTTGCCCACGTGCTGGTTTGCGCCGGTCAGCTGGTTGAACAGGGTGGTTTTACCGCTGTTCTGATTGCCCACCAGCGCGAAGGTCAGCACGGCGCCGTCCGGCAGCGGATTGCCGCTGCCCTTTGGATGGAAGCGGCCTTCCTCACCGAGTCCGGGGTGCTCCGACGGTTTCGGCGCCTTCTTCTGCGTGCGGCCGCCGGTTGCCTGCTCGAGCGGCGAAACGGCGATCTTCTCCGCGTCGGCAAGGCGGAGAGTCAGCTCATAGCCGTGGATGCGCAGCTCCATCGGGTCGCCCATGGGCGCCAGCTTGATCACGGTGACCTCTGCGCCGGGGATAACGCCCATGTCCAAAAAATGCTGGCGCAAAGCGCCCTCTCCGCCGACGGCCTCGATCCGGGCGGAACGGCCGGGCTTCAGTTCGTTCAGTTTCATCTGACAAAAGCTCCTTGTATCTCAGCGGTTCATTGATAACGGCTGAAGCTGCCGGATCGACCGAAAAACGGACGATCCGGCAGACACGGTCATTCGGCGTTTTGAATCGCGACGGCGCGGACCTTGTCCTCGGCGTGCACGAAGGCGTCCACAACGAGCGGGTCGAAATGGGTGCCGGACTCTTCCTTGATGATATCCATCGCCTTATCAAAGGGGAACGGTTCCTTGTAGCTGCGGCGGGAGACCAGCGCGTCGAACACGTCCGCCACCGCCATGATGCGCGCGGAGAGCGGGGTCTCGTCGCCCTTGAGCCCGCGGGGATACCCTTGCCGTCCCAGCGCTCATGGTGGAACTCGGCGAGGTCCTTCGCCTCGTCCAGATAGCCGGACTCGGGCACCAGCGCGATCGCGCTGGAGAGCACCTCGCTTCCGTAGGTGGTGTGCTTCTTCATCTCCGTGAATTCTTCGTCCGTCAGCTTGCCGGGCTTGTTGAGCAGCGTGTCGCTGATCTTGATCTTGCCCACGTCGTGCAGCGGCGCGGCGATGACGATGTCCTGCATGAACTCGTCGGTCAGCTCGTCGGGTAAAATGCGCATGACCAGCATCGAGATCGTCAGCACGATCGCCTTGTCCGGCAGGTCATACGCAATGTCCGCGATCAGCTGGGAGGAGAAAGCGCTCATGCCGAAGCGCTCGTAGATGAAGTGCGCGAGCGGCGCGGAGATGCCCTCGCCAAAGCTCATGCTGTACAGAAACCATGTGATGACGGAGCCGAGCGCGCCGCCGATCATGGCAAACACGGGGATGCAGAGCAGCGGCTTCCAGCGATTGCGGAAGTATCCGTGCTGGGCAAAGAGCGAGGAGCACAGCGCAATGAGCACGTTCAGCGTGGCATAATAGGCGTTGATCGGGTTTCCGCCCAGGCTGCTGAGCAGATTCGTCAGATAGCCCGTCACGATGCCGGGCAGATAGCCGCCCAGGACCGCGGCGATGATGGAGCCGGCGCAGTCCAGAAACAGCGGCAAACCGAGGGCGGACGCCAGCCTGGAGCCGATCAGGTTCAGAGCAACGCAGCACAAAACCAGCGCCAATGCGTAAAGAATGCTGTCCCGATGCTCGGTGGAATGTGTTTGATTCATAGCAATGGTCAACCTTCCGACGGGAACAGACTCCCGTCCAATTGCATGATAACTTATACAGTATAGCACATTTTTCCTCGTGAATCAATCAAAAACAATCGCCAGTTTATAAATTTGTTCTCCGTAGTTTCCAAGATGTTTTCTGTTGATCGCAATTGATTCTTTCAAAAGGATTGCGCCGCGGAAAAACGTCCGATATAATGCCTGTATCAGAATGAACAGGGAGGACGTCGTCATGCAGGACACAGGGATGGAAAACGCCTATTACAACGGCTTGATGGGAGCTGTCGGCTATCGGAAGAAGGACGTCGCCAAGCCGGTCGTCGGGATCGTGAACTCGTGGAACGACGTCAACCCCGGGCATCGTCCGTTCCGCGAGCTGGCACAGTACGTCAAGGACGGCGTTTGGGCGGCGGGCGGCACACCCGCCGAGTTTACGGTACCCGCGCCCTGCGACGGCATGGCGCAGCTGCGCGGGATGCAGTACGTACTGCCCCAGCGCGACCTGATCGCGGCGTCGGTGGAGGCGATGGCAAGCGCCCATGCCTTCGACGGCCTTGTGCTGCTGTGCTCCTGCGACAAGATCGTGCCGGCGATGCTGATGGCGGCGGCAGCGGTCAACGTACCGGCGCTGATCCTGACCGCCGGCTCGATGACACCCTACGACGACGGACGGAGCGTTAAGGTCACGCCCGACCTCAAGGAGGCGATCGGCGCGCGCAACGCGGGCGTCATCACCGAGGAGGAATTCGCCGACGATCAGGAGAACATCTGCTTTTCCTGCGGAACCTGCTCCATGTACGGCACCGCCAACACGCTCGGCGTGTTTGCCGAGGTCGTCGGCCTGTGCCCGATCGGCTCGACGACGATGCTCGCATCCTCCGGCGCGAAGCTGCGGCAGGCGCGGGACGTGGGCGAACGCATCGTGGAGCTGGTGCGCGAGGGCAGACGCGCGCGCGACTATCTCACACGAGCGTCCATCGAAAACGGCATCCGCCACGTCTCCGCCACAGGCGGATCGAGCAATTTCGTCATGCACGTCATGGCCATCGCGGAGACGGCGGGCGTGCCGCTGACGCTCGCGGAGTTCGACGCCGTGCAGGAGAGCGTTCCCGTGATCGCCAAGTTTAAGCCCTCGTCAAAGTACAACCTCTCCGACTGGCACCGTGCGGGCGGCGTGCTTGCCACGCTCCGCGCCATTCGCCCTCAGCTCCACGAGGACGTGCCGATGGCGTTCGGCGGTACGCTCCGCGCCCTGCTCGACGGGTTCTCCCGCCCGACCGACCCCGACATGATCCGCGACGCGGAGCACGCCTACCTGCCGGACGGCTGCTTCACCATCCTCTACGGCAACCTCGCGCCCCTCGGCGCGGTGGTGAAAAAGAGCGGCGTCGATCCGAAAATGTTCCGTCACCGCGGCCCCGCCGTTGTGTTCGATTCCGAGGAGGATCTGATGGAGCGCTTCCTGCGCGGCAAGGTCGAGCCGGGCTGCGTGCTGGTCATCCGTTACGAAGGGCCCAAGGGCGGGCCCGGTATGCGCGAGATGTCCATTCCCGCCGCAATGCTCATGGGCATGGGGCTGCACACCTCCGTCGCCATGATCACGGACGGCCGTTTTTCCGGTGCGTCGCGCGGCCCCTGCGTGGGGCATATCGCGCCTGAGGCGTGGGAGGGAGGCCCCATTGCCGCCGTGCGCGACGGCGACATGATCGAGATCGACCTCGAGCGAAAGCTCTTGCAGGTCGAACTGAGCGACGAGGAGATCGCTGCGCGGCTGCGGGAGGTCAAATACCCCGACAAGCCGGTGAGCGGCGTTCTGCGCGCCTACCGCGCGGGCGTGCGCGGCGCGGAAACGGGCGCGCTGTGGCTGATGGGCGGCGACAGGCTGTGAAAAAATTTAAAGATATCTATTAACAATAGTGATTATTTTGTGCAATTTGTGAATTCTATATTGACAAATTCCTCGTTGCGGCGGTAAAATACAGCATCATTGACAAACGGAGTCGATGAAATAATGAAGAAAGCAGGAAAAGAAAATGAAGAAGGTATTGTCTCTCGTTCTCGCTCTGTGCATGATCTTTGCTCTCGTCGCCTGCGGCGGCAAGACAGAGACGGCTCCCGCCCAGAGCAGCGCTCCCGCGGCAGCGGACAGCGGCGCTGCAGCGCCTGCCGAGCCGGCAAAGGCCGCACGCGGCAACGTCATCTGGACTTTCGGCACCGCGGACACCGGCGGCTCAATGTATCCTGCGGGCGCTGCGGTTTCCCAGTGCTGGACGAATAACGTTCAGGGCATGAAGTGCAACACGCAGACCTCCACCGGCTCCTTCCAGAACGTACAGGACGTCGCCAACGGCGAGGTTGACGTTGCGGTCGCCACGGCGGACGTCGTCCTCAACGGCTACAACGGCACCGGCAAGTTTGCCGACCTCGGCAAGCTCGACAACATCTGCGTCATCGGCGCGGTGTACACCTCCGTGCTCTCCGGCGTGGTGCTCAAGTCCAGCGGGCTGAAGTACGTCCACGACCTGGTCGGCAAGCGCGTGGCTGTCGGCCCTGCGTCCTCCGCCACCGAGAACGCCTCCATCGCCGCGTTCAACGTCATGGGCATCAGCAAGGACAACACCAGCCTTGAGAACCTCGGCCTCGGCGACGGCGCCGACGCTGTCGGCGACGGCATCCTTGACGCCGCGTTCGGCTTCGCGGGCCTGCCCATCGGCGGCCAGCTCAACCTCGCCGCCACCAAGGACATCGACGTTCTCGACATGACCGACGAGGAGCTCGACCAGATCCTTGCCAACAACGCCGCGTACATCAAGACCAAGATCCCCGCGGGCACCTACACCGGCGTGGATTATGAGACCAAGACCTTCGGCGTGAAGTGCCTCATCATCGTCCAGAAGGACGCGGACGCCGACCTCATCTATGACCTCTGCAAGGCCATGAACGAGGGCGCCGCCGATATGGCCGCGGGCAACGCGCTGCTCAAGGACATGACCGATCCGACCTTCCTTGCCACTCAGATGCCCATCCCGCTGCATCCCGGCGCTGAGAAGTACTATAAGGAGATCGGCGCGATGTAATTCGGGACAACTGAATTGCAGAACCGTCCCCGCGTAGAACGCATCCGAGGCCGGAGTTGGGACGACCAACTCCGGCTTCCTCTTTTGCGATCAAACACTCCGGAGGGAAAGGAAATCATATTATGGCTGAAAAAAAGAAAAAGGGCGAAGCGCAGGAGATCGACGTAAGCTCGCTTGACAGTGAGCTTGCCGCGGCGAAGACCCTGGAAGAGGGCAAGGGCGACATATTCATCAAGGCCGCCGCGCTGTTTGCCTTCTGCATGACCTCGTTCCACATCTGGACCGGGTTCCACGGTCTGTACGACTACGTGACCCAGCGCGGCATCCACCTTGCCTTCGCGCTGACGCTGATCCTGCTGACGCAGCCGCTCTACAAGCACTGCTTCAAGGATAAGTTCGCTGGCAGCAAGGCGTTCCGCGCCGCCTGCCGCGTGTTCGACATCTGCCTGATCATCCTCTCATGGGTCGCCGTCTTCATGGCGATGGACGAGGTGCACCACCTGACCGAGCGCCTGAGCAAGACGACCTGGATGGCGACCTTTGCCGGCGCGGTGCTGACGGTCATCGTGCTGGAGGCGGCGCGCCGGACGCTCGGCTACATCATGCCGATCCTCTCGATCATCTTCATCGCCTATGCGCTCGCCGGCCCGCATCTGCCCATGGCGATCGCGCACCGCGGCTACTCGCTCACCCGTATCTGCAAGTTCCTCGCCACCGACCTTGACGGCCTATTCGGCACGACCATGAGCGTTTCGGCGTCGGTCATCTTCATGTTCGTCATGTTCGGCGCGTTCCTTGAAGCGTCCGGCTGCTCGGACTTCATCAACAACATCGCCATCTCGCTCACCGGCAAGATCAAGTCCGGTCCCGCGCTCTCGGCGGTCGTGGCGTCCGGCCTGATGGGCTCGATCAACGGCTCCGCCGTCGCCAACGTCGTCGGCACGGGCACGTTTACGATCCCGCTGATGAAGTCCCGCGGCTATAAGCCCCAGTTCGCCGGCGGCGTTGAGTCCGTCGCGTCAACGGGCGGCCAGATCCTGCCGCCGGTCATGGGCTCGGGCGCGTTCCTGATGGTCGCCTTCACCGAGCAGAAATACATCGCCATCGTCATCGCGGCGGTCATCCCGGCGCTGCTGTACTACTGGGGCTGCGCCGTCGCCGTCATCACCCAGTCCGAGCTGATCGACATCACCCTGATGGACGAGAAGGACGTGCCCAAGACCCGCGACGTGCTCAAGGACGGTTGGATCTATCTGCTGATCCTCGGCATCCTGATCTTCCTGCTGCTGGTCGTGCAGTATTCCCCGCTGTATGCGGCGCTGTGGGCGACCGTGTCCGTGCCGGTCATCATGTTCTTTGACCGCAAGAAAAAGCGCTTCACCATCAAGGACATCCCCAGCGCCATGGTGAAGTCCGGCTTCTCCGCCATGTCCATCGTCATCGGCTGCGCCTGCGCGGGCTGCGTCGTCGGCATGGTGTCCCTGACCGGCATCGGCGTCATCTTCGGCGACATGATGATCCAGCTTGCGCACCAGATGCTGTTCCCGTCGCTGCTGTTCACCGCCATCACCTGCATCATCCTCGGCATGGGTCTGCCGACCACGGCGGCGTATGTCATCGCGGCGTCGATCCTTGCGCCGTCGCTCATCAAGCTGGGGCTCACCCCGCTGACGGCGCATCTGTTTGTGTTCTACTTTGCCTGCCTCTCCGCCATCACCCCGCCGGTCGCCCTTGCGGCCTACGCCGGCGCAGGCATCGCGAAGTGCAGCCCCATGTCCACGGCGATCGAAGCGTGCAAGCTCGGCTTTGCGGGCTTTATCGTGCCCTTTGCCTTCTGCTACAGCCCCGCTATGATGATGCAGGGCGGTGTGGGCGACGTGCTGCTGACCTTTGTGACGGCGTTCTTCGGCGTTGCGCTGATGTCCGCCGGGTTCCAGGGCTGGCTGTTCTGGCGGTTTAACGCGCTGGAGCGTCTGCTCGTGTTTGCCTCGGGACTCCTGCTGTTCATCCCCGGCGCGGAGGGCAGCAATATCGGGCTTTTGACCGACGTGGTCGGCGTTGCGCTCGCGGTGGTGATCCTGCTTGCCAACCGCAATAAGTGGGAGCGCGGCCCGAAATTCCTCATGCCGAAGAAATAAACGATGAACAACCGCTCGAATCTGGCGAATGCCCTCACCTGGGGCATGGGCGGTTTCCTCTACCTCGGCGCGACTTATCTCGTCGATGTAGGCGTGTTCCGCGTGTTCGCCTATGGTTTCCTTTTGATCGCCTGTATGTACCTGATCCGGTATCTGAACGGGCGGAGAGAGGGAAAGAAATAACAAAATGATCGCGTGTCCCGCAGGGCACGCGATCGTTTTTCAAACGGAAAGGGGGACAACGATGCGCTTCTCGGCTTCCTATCTCAAGGACTACTGCCGCTCACTGATGACGGCGCGCGGCGTAGACGCGGATTGCGCGGAGACGGTGGCGGATATGCTGCTCGACGCGGAGCTGACCGGGGTCGCCACGCACGGCATCAGCCGCATGGGGATCTACATGGAGCGCGTGGAGCGCGGCCTGGTGTCAAAGCACAACGCCTGCGCGATCACGCGCGAAAGCCCCGGAGCCGTCGCCATCGACGCCGGGAACAGCCTCGGCGCGGTGGGCGCGAAATTCGCCATGGATACCTGTATCCGCAAGGCGCGCGAGACGGGCTGCTGCTTTGCAACGGTCAAAAATTCCAACCATTTCGGCGCGGCGGCGTATTACACGCGCATGGCTGCGCGCGCGGGTATGATCGGCTTCTGCTGCACGAACCTGACCGCGAAGATTGCACCCCACGGCGCGGCGGAGCCGTTCATGGGCACCGACCCGATCTCCGTCGCGGTGCCGTCGGCGGGCGACCCCGTTGTGCTGGACATGACGCCCTCGGTCGTTGCGCTGGGCAAGCTGATCCTCGCGCAGAAGCTGGGCAGGGATATCCCCCTCGGCTGGGCGCTGGACAGGGACGGCAGGCCCACCACCGATCCCGCGGCAGGACGCGCAGGCTCGCTCATCCCCATCGGCGGGCCGAAGGGGAGCGGACTTGCGCTGATGGTCGAGGCGCTCTCCGGCGTACTCTCCGGCGCGGGCACGGCGACGCATCTGCACGACCTCTACGAGTTTGACGCGCCGCAGGGCGTCGGGCATTTTCTCGGCGCGATCGACGTGTCCTGCTTTTTGAATGCGGACGAGTTTCGCGCGGGTATGTCGAACATGGCGGCGGAGATCAAGACCCTGAAGAAGTCCGAGGGCGTGGACGAGGTGCTGCTCCCGGGCGAGCGCGCCGCGCGCAGCGCGGCGAAAAAGACGGCCGAGGGCGTCGACGTGCCGGAAGCTGTCTGCGCGGAGCTGAACGCGCTGGGCGCGCCGTTCGGCATGAGCCTGCACGAAGGCTGACGCCGCGGTGCGGAACGCCGTCGACTGTCTGAAACACAGACCCGTTTTGGGGAATTGATAAGGAGGATGGATCATGAGACTGGCAACCATCAGGCTCGGCGGCGCCGAGCTTGCCGGGATCGTCACCGTCAGGGGCGTTCTGCCAATCAGGGCGCTCAACAAGGCGGGAGGCACGGCATGGGAAGAAACCATGCTTCCGCTCATTCGGACCGGACAGCTCCGTGAGCTGACCGATTGGTACAACGGCGGCGGCAAGGCAACGTGCGAGAACGCGGCGGACATCGTGCCGCTTGACGAGGTCGTGTACGCGCCGCTGTACCGCGATCCCAAACGCATCTTCGGCATCGGGCTGAACTACGTCGATCACGCGGGCGACATCGGCGACGCCGCGCCGCAGGGTTTCCCCGGCAGCTTCTTCAAGATGGCGGACACGCTGATCGGCGATGGCGACGAAATCAGGCTGCCCGCGCTCAAGGAGGCGCAAAGGACCACCGCCGAAGCGGAGCTGGGCGTTATCCTCGGCAGGGATTGCCGCGACGTCAGCGAGGAAAACTGGCTGGACGTGGTCGCGGGCTACACCACCGTCCTCGACATGACCGAGGAGAGCATCCTCAAGGGCAACGACTTCGTCAAGGGCAATCCGCGCTATCTGACGATCGTCAAGAATTTCCCGACGTTCTTTTCCTTCGGCCCGCAGCTCGTCACGCCCGACGAGGTGCCCGACGTGCTGAAGCTCGAGGTCCAGAGCGTTCACAACGGCGAGGTCTACGCGAAGAATGTCGTCGCCAACATGACGCACCGGCCCGCGCGTCTGGTGTCTCTGCACTCGTCGATCCAGGGCTGGTACGCGGGCGACGTGCTCTCGACCGGAACGCCCCGCGCCTTCGCCATCGCGGACGGCGACGTTGCCGAGTGCCGCATCGTCGCTCCGGGCGGCTTTGCGATGGAGCCGCTGAAAAACCCTGTCGTCGATTTGAAAAAGCATCCGGAACAGGCGTGAAAACAGAACGATCCCCCGCCCGTTGGGCGGGGGATCGTATTTGCGGTTACGGGTCGATGATGTGGGGCAGGAAATAGCGCATCTGCTTGAACCACCACGGCCAGTCGTGGTTGACGTCGTAGCCCCAGAAATCGCACCACGCGCGGATCCCTTTCTCGCGGAAGATGCGCTCGAGGTTGCGCAGCGTGATGACGCCCTCGTCCTCCCACGCGCCCTGACCGCAGCAGAGGATGATCTTGCGCTGGTTGTAGAGCTTGATGTAGGGGTGGTCGGATGGCATATTGGGCAGGAAGCACTCGGGGGAGTTGTCATAGAGCGTGGGATCCATCCAGCCGTGGAAGAAGTAGTCGGAGTTGTACACGCCCGAGAGCGCGATCACGCCCTGAAACAGATCGGGGCGGCGCATGAAGGTGATGACCGCGTGGTTCGCGCCCATGCTCAAGCCGGTCACGGCGGGCATCCTGCCGCTGCGGTCGTGGATCAGGGGAATGACCTCGTCCACGATGTAGTGGAAGTACTGCTCCTGCCGCGCGCTGCGCCAGCTGTTCTCGCCGTGCTCCAGCGACCAGCTCTCCGCGTCCACGGTGTCCACGACGTAGAGCTGCACGCGGCCGTCGTTGATGAAGTCCGAGATCTGGTCGATCATGCCGAAATCTTCGTAGTTGCGGCACATGGAGTTTTGCGTCGGGAAGCACAGCAGAGGGGTGCCCTCATGGCCGTAGACCATGATGTGCATCTCGCGGTCAAGAGATTCGCTGTAATGGTTGATCTGTTCACGAAACATAGAATTCACTCCTTATTCCAACACATATTTGAAGAATTTCAGCATCTGTTTCTCGGTCTTGAAGCGCGCCATATAGAGATACCGCCCCATCTGCGGCCAGTCGATCTCCGGCATTTCCTCCTGCATCACCAGGCTGTCGCCGTAGGCGGCCATGATCTCGCCGTGGCTGCGGGCGTAAACGTGGCCGTCCTTGCGCGCGGCATAGGCGCAGTAATAGCGCTCCTTCGACTCGCTCAGGCTGCGCGCGTCGTCCGTGACCATTTCGGCGTAAATGCTGTATACGTCGGTGGACTGGGCGTAGTTCATCATGTCGGGGTCGTGTCCGCCCGCGGGGCGCATATTGACCTCCATCACGGCGTAATCGCCCGCCTTGCCGATGCCCGCGCAGTCGCGGGAGAGGCGGATGAACTCGAAGTGCACGAAGCGCCGGTCCGCTCCGAACGCCTTTGCCGCCCTGCGCCCCAGAGCGGCGAGCTTGGGATCCGGCTTCGGGCGGGTGTAGAACGTGACGTCCAGATCGTCCGCCACGGCGTCGAGCACCGGCTCGTAGGTCTCCGTGGACTCGAAGAGCGGCTGACAACGGGAATCGAGAATGGCGTCATAGGTGCAGATATCGCCGCAGAGGAACTGCTCCATGACGTACGGCTCGTCGGGCGCTTCGGCGTAAAACGCGTCCAGCTCCGCTTTGGAGTGCAGCTTGCGCGCGCCGATGGCGCCGACGCCGACGCTGGGCTTGACGATGACGGGATAGCCGACCTCGTCGGCAAACGCGCGCCCCGCCTTGCGGTCGCCGACAATGTGCTGGCGGGCGGTGGGAATGCCGGCGTCCAGAAATACCTGCTTCATCTGCGCCTTATCCACCATGCGTCCGACGCCGTCCAGCCGCGTGCCGACGGCGATGTTGAAATCGCTCCGCAGGCGCGCGTCCGAGGGGAGCCAGTATTCGTTCAGGGACTCCAGCCAGTCGACGCGTCCGTACTTGTGGATGAAGAACGCGACGGCGCGGTAGACCTGATCATAGTCCTCCAGCGTGCCGACCTGATAATACTCCGTCAGCGAGGCCTTGAGCGAATCGCTGAGTCCGTCATAGGGCGCGTCGCCGATCCCGAGTACGGTCACGCCGCGCGCATTCAGACGTTCGCAAAAGTAGGAACAGGTCACGGGGTAGTTGGGTGAGATGAAGACGTAATTCATGGATGCCCTCCTTGAAGCGCGGGATGTCCTGCGTGGGATGGTCTGATGACCTCAGTTTACCAGTATCGCCGCGCAATTACAAGAAATTCTTTTTGCCGCGCCGCATAAAAGAGCGGGGGCTTCCCGAACGGAAGCCCCCGCAAGTCTTTATGATTCGCTCAGCCCCAGCGCCGAGAGGACGGCGTCCGTGGGCGTGCGGAACGCCGCGTCGGGGTCGAAGTCCAGCGACGCCGAGAGCGAGGCGGGAATGTCCGCGCGCACCACGCGCACGCTGCCGCCGACGCGGAGCGAGAGCGAGGCGAGCCGGCCGTCCCGTATGTCGAGCCGGATCGCGCCGTCCGTCATCGCCAGCCCAAGAAGGTCTGCGTCGGGAGCGATGAGCGCCGCAAATTCCGCCATGGCGTCTTCGTCCAGCGCGACGGTGTAGCGCAGACCGTTGGAGATCGCCGAGCAATCCGCGTCGCCGAGCAGCAGCGCCCTGCAGGCGAGCCGCAGGAGCTGGGACGTGACGGCGTAAGAGGCGTCCGCGCGCGGGATGGCAAGGGCGCTGCCCGTACATGCCGCCGTGTCGGTGTAGTAGATCGTGCTGCCGTTGCGGGACAGGCAGGAGAGCGTGTCGCCATACGCGAGGCTGCGCTGCCAGACGAGGGACTCGTCCACCAGCAGCGGCCCGCAGTTCACCTTGAGCGCCACGTCGGCGGTCAGCGTCTCGCTGGACGCGCCCTCCGTCCACGCCAGCAGCAGCTGCCGGAGCTCGTCTCCGATTTCCGGCGCGTCGGAGGAAAAGCTGCCGGAGGCGATGGCGGCGCGTATCGGCTGGGGCAGGGTGTGCGCCCGCTCTGCGTCGAGCATACGAAGCTCCGCCGTGACGTACTTGTCCGCGCTGTTCCATGTGGTGACAAGGCTCGTCAGTTCGCCGTCGGTGACCATGAGGTCCAGATCCACCTGCTCCGACTCGGAGAGCAGCTCTGCGGATTTCGGCAGTAAGATCGAGAACACGCGCCGCGCGTCCTCGCCCTGCGCGGAAGCGTGGTAGACCTTGACGCCGTTTTCCTCGCTGACGCTGACGTCCACCGCGCGGTAGAGGCTTGCGGCATGAGAGAGCAGCTGCGAATAGTCCGCGATCACGCCGCCGGCGCGGTACGCCTTGCCGTTTTCCAGCAGCATCGTTCCGTTGCAGAACCAGATCGGCACGTCTTCCCACTGCACGCAGGAGACGGTCTTGCCCTCGCATTGCGTGAGGTAGAGCGCGAGATCGGCGGAGAGCGGTTTGTCGCCCAGATTGGCCGATAGCGAGAGCGACATATCGAGGTCGCTGCGCTCGGCGTAGTTGCGCACGAGGCGGTACAGCCCCATGCTTTCGCTGATGCGCGGCGCGAGCTTGACCGCCGCGCCGACGGTCAGCCCCAGCACGGCGACGCCTGCGATCAGAATCACGCGGAGCTTCCGGCGCTTCTTCTTTTCCTCGGGCGTCTGCGCCGCCTTGTGACGCTTGCGGAACAGCAGCTGGGTGGTCACCGCCGCCGCGCCGAGCAGGAACACGACAAGCAGCGTCCACAGCCACCACGGGGTCGAGGCGGACACGACGGTCAGCGCCACCGGATCGCCCGCGGCGTCGAAGGTCAGATAGCTGCCCATGGCGTCGTGCTCCACCGCCGTCCAACGCCCGTCCGCGCCGCGGACATAGAGCGTGAGATCCTCCGACACGCCCTCCGGCGGGAGATAGCGCAGGCTGTGCGCCTCGCCGTCGGGCATGGTCAGGAGCCACTGCTCCAGGATCGAGCGCCGCCACGAGCGCAGGATGCGCCACGCGCCCTCGACGTCCGCGTCGAAGTCGAAGACGGCGGGCTCGGCGCTGAACGAAGCCGCATCGTCGAACGCGCCCTCGACAAAGAACGCGGGACGGGACGCGCTGCGGGTGAAATCGCTGCCGAGCGCGGTGAGGCTGGAGGCGTAGACCGCGCGAACGGTGGTGTCGAAGTGCAGATCGGTCAGCGTGTCGCGGTCCCAGCGGGCGAATTTGCCCGCCACGGCCGGGATCTCCGGAAAGACCGAGGCGTCAAAGCTGTCGCCGTAGTGGAAGGGCACGGTTTTGACCGCGTTGTCGTCCGCCAGAAAGCGGAGCGTGAAGCTTTTCAGCGCGGCGGGCGCGTCCTCCTCGGCGACCAGCGTGTCATAGTCCACCGGCTCCGCCTTGAGCGCGTAGCTCACGCGGTCGACGCCGGCAAGCGTGTCGCTGACAAAGCGGTTGCCGGAAAACGTTCCCTGCGTCCCGCCGCTGATCGCGCCGGAATACTGCGAGCTGCCCGTGATCTCGACCAGCGAGCGGCAGTCCTCAACGCGCAGGCCCGTACCCTCGGCGCGGGTGCCGCCGACGACGCCGCCGACGTACTGCGCGCCGGAGAGGCTGCATTTCGCCCAGCAGCGGCGCAGGATGCTGTCGCCATAGCCGGCGACGCCGCCGACATAGTCGCCGCTCTCGCTTGTGACGCTGCCGCAGGCGACGCAGCCGCGCACGACGCCCAGCGTCGCGCTGCCGCAGATCGCGCCGGCGTTCTCCCGCTTGGCGATGACGTCGCCGGTGTTGTTGCAGCTTTGCAGCACGCACTTGAGCTCGTAGCGCCGCCGCAGAAGGCTGTTGACGCTGTCCGTGTCGTTTTCGGGGTCGAGCGCGTTGTAGACGAGCATCGACCCGGCGACGCCGCCTGCGTCGATGTCTCCGCTGACCGCGCCGCCGTTGCTGCACAGAAGGATCTTGCCCGCGATCACCGCGTCGATGTCCTCGTCGGAGGTGTCCTCGACGATGGCGGTCGGGCTGAAGCCCTGCGCGTCCTCCGCGGCGTCGAGCAGGGTGTTCATCAGCGCGGTGAACTGCTTGTTGATGAGCCGCACGTCGGCAAGGATCACGTCAGACGACGCCTTCGACTCGCGGTTGAGCGCGTCAAGGTTGTCGGACAGGCCGCGCAGGGAATCGTAGAGCGCGTTGGATTCGGCTTTGCTGTCGGTCGTTTGGAATTGCAGCTTTTCCTGCGCGTTGAGATAGGAGAGCAGCGCCTCCGTGTCCGTGAGCGCCTGCGTCAGCTGCTCGGAAGCGGTCTCGAGGGACTGCGTGGCGCTTTGCAGCCGTTCGGCTGCCTCTCCGGCGGACGCCATCGCGTTGGAGAGATGTTCCGATGCGCGCTCCAGCTCGTTGAGCGCGGGCTTGACCGAGGCGTAAGCGTTTTCAAGCTGACCGACGGCGCTTGCCGCGGCGTCCATGTCCACCGGCACGGAGGAGAGCGCCGCCTGCAGAGCCGCCATGCCGCCGTGCATCGCGTCGGCGCCCTGTCTGAGCCGGTCGGCGGCGGACTTGACGCAGCCTGCCGCGTCGTCCAGCTCGTCGAAGACGCTGCCGCCGGAGCCGCCGTTCAGCGCGTCCATCGCGCGTTCCAGCTCGCCGAGCGCGTCGGTCGAGGTCTCGCTGACCGCGATCAGATCCTTCGTCACGTCGTCCAGACGGTCGAGCGTGTTGTCAAGGATGGCGCTGCCGCGGTTGACCTCGCGGATCGTGTCGTCATAGACGTCGGCAAGGCGGTCGGTGAGCGCCTGCGAGCGCGTCTCGACCTCGGAGATGTTGCCGTTGACCTCGCCAAGGCGCGCGGAGATCGTGTCGGATGCGCTCTCGGCATCGGCGAGCGTCTTGTCCACCGTGGCGGACAGCTCGTTGATCGCCTGACGCACGGAGGCGAGGGAGGCGCTCGTCAGGTCGATCCGGATGTGCGGCTCCGCCATGCCGACGATGCCGCCGACCTCGCGCCTGCCGTAGATGTGCGCCGAGTTGGTGCAGGTGGCGATGTGTCCGCTGCTGCGCCCCGCCACGCCGCCGACGTTGTAGCCGATGTGCTGATAGCCGACGCTGCCGTAGTTGTGGCAGCTGAGGATCGTGCCGTCCGAAAAGCCCGCCACGCCGCCGCTGTCCACGGTAGAATTGTAGGTGTCGGGGCTTGAGAGCGAGCCGAGCGCGCCGGCGACGCTCAGGTCGAGCTTCTGAAAGCTCAGAGAGGGGTCGAGCGTGTTGGTGTTGACAAAGGCGCGGTTGGTGCAGCCCGTGACCGTGCCGTGGTTCGCGCCCGCGCTGCCGCCGGTCATGTTCTTGCCGAACACGCCGCCGAGCGTGGTGCAGCGCAGGATGCTGCCGCTCGCCTCGTTCACGCCGGCGACGCCGCCGGTGCGTTTCTCGCCCTCCACCGTGCCGGTGAAGGAGCAGTTCTCGATCGTGCCGCGGTTGACGCCGGCGACGCCGCCGACCATGTCGCCGCTGCCGGAAGGTGCGACGCTGCCTTCGATGTTGAGGCCGCGCACCACGCCCGATTCCGTGACCGTGCCGAACAGACCGGCGGGGGAGACCGCGGATGCGACGTTCAGCCCGGTGATCGTGTGCCCGCCGCCCTCGAAGACGCCGCCGAAGCTGGGGATGGGACGGAAATCCACGCCGCCGAGATCAATGTTGCGCTGCAGGACGACGGTTTTGTCCTTTGACCAAGCGTCGTAGGAGCAGCGCTCCGCGAGCGCCGCAAGGTCGTCGACGTCGTTGATGTAGACGGTGTCGTCCGCGTCCGCGAGGGCGGGGAGGCAGAGCTGGACGGCAAGCACGCAGAGCAGCAGCGCCGCGCGCAGACGGGTCATGTACTTACGCCTCATGGTCTTCGCCTCCTTCCGCGCTGCCGGAGAGCAGCTCCAGCTGCGCCGTGCCTTCGATCGTGCCGTGCAGGATACCGGTCACGGTGCCGTGTATCTCGCCGCGCACCATGCCGTCCACGGTGATGCGCCCCTTCGCCTCCCTGTGCCGGATGGCGGCGGGCATGGAGAACGAAGTCTTTTCGATCACGCGCCCGCCGACGAGCAGGATCTGCGGCAGGGCGAACATGACGAGCAGGATCGAGATGACCGTTCCGCGCCCGAGGCTCTGACCGATGCCCACGATCGTCCCCTCGGAGCTGATGCGCCCGAGGATGAAGCCCGCCGAGGCGAGGATGGAGCCGGAGGTCAGGATGGTGGGGAAGGCGAAGTTCATCGTCTCGATGATCGCTTCCTGCGGCTCCAGCTTGTGCTGCAGCTCGGTGTAGCGGCTGGCGATGACGATGGCGTAGTCGATGTTCGCGCCCATCTGGATGGACGAGACGATCAGATACGCGATGAAGAACAGGTCGACGTGCGTGAACACCGGGATCGAGAAGTTGATGAAGATGGAGCCCTCGATCACGAGGATCAGCAGGATCGGCATCCCCACGGACTTGAACGTGAACAGCAGCACCACCAGCACGATGAGGATGGACATCAGGCTCACGACCACGTTGTCGCGGGCGAAGGACTTCTTGAATTCGTAGGCGTTGGTGGAGTTTCCGACGGCGTAGACCCGCCCGTCGGGGTACTCCTCCTGCGCCAGCTCCACGATGGAGTCGGTGAAGGCATAGGTCTCGTCGCCGCTCTCGGGCAGATTGAGATAGATCAGCATACGGCTGAAATCCTCGCCCTGCAGCTGGAGCTTGCCATTGCGCATCTGCTCCGCCGCGTCGTTCAGCTTCGCGGCGGTCTCGTCGTCCAGCGTGACGATCCCCTCGTCTATGTAGTCGCAGACGAAGAGAAACATATCGATCAGCGGCACGCTGTAGGTGGACACGCCGCCGACCAGCTTGCCGTACTCGCCCTGCTCGGTGGCGTAGGCGCTGTAGACCAGCTGGCTCAGCTCGTAGTCTATGTCCGCCAGCTCGGCGAACTGCCGCGGCGTCAGCTTGTCAGCCAGCTTGTATCCGCCCAGCGCGTCGATGTTGGAAAGCCCCATCGTGCGGTCCACCTGCGGCATGGCGTCCAGCTTGTCGAGGATCGCGCGCTCCTTCTCGTAGTCGCCCGCCGGAACCACCAGCGCGACCAGATTGGAGGAGGTGAAGTTCTCCTTGATCATGTTCGCCGCGATCTGCTGCTCGTTGAGCTTGGGCGTGACGATGGTGTCATAGCCGTAGACGTAGGGGCAGTCCTTCTGCACGAAGTACGCCCCCACGACCAGCGCGACGAACACGATGGGCACGACGCGCCGCGTGGCGTAGGCGAACTTGCCCACGAACGGCACCTTGGGGATGAAGCTGCGGTGTTGCGTCTTGTCCATCAGCGGCCCGAACAGCACCAGCAGCCCCGGCATCAGCACGAACACCGAGAACAGCGCGTAGAGGATCGCCTTGATGAGGCACACGCCCATGTCGGGGCCGAGGCGGAACTGCATGAACAGCATAGCGACAAGGCCGCCGATGGTCGTCAGGCTGCTTGCGCCGATCTCCGGGATGCCCTTCGACAGCGCGACGATCGCCGCCTCACGCACGGGCAGGGTCTGGTGCTCCTCCTTGAAGCGGTTGCACAGGATCACCGCGTAGTCCAGCGACAGTGCGAGCTGCAGGATGCTCGTCACCGAGTTGGACACGAAGGAGATCTTGCCGAGCAGGAAGTTCGTGCCCATGTTCAGCACCATGGCGCTCACGAAGGTCAGCGCCAGCACGGGGATCTCGGCGTAGGTCTGGGAGGTCAGCACCAGCACCGACACAACGATGATCGCCACGATGACCATGATGACGTTGACCTCGGACTGGATGATCTCGGCAAGCTGGTTGCCGAGCGTGGTGCTGAGGTAGGCGTCATAGGCGGCGTAGCGCGCCAGGATGACGTTCAGCGCGTCGAGGCAGCGCTCGTCGTCCTCGCTGTAGCTGAACGTGACGTCGTAGAGCGCGGAGACGTTGTTGTAGTGGTCGGTGCTGTCGTCGAAGCCGACGTCCTGCACGCCCTCCGTCGCCTCGATCTCGGCGGCGATCTCCTGCGCGCGGGCGTAGGAGACGTTTGCCAGCATGATCTTCGCCGAGCCGAAGGTGGTGAACTGTTCGTCCATCACGTCGAGGCCCTGCCGCGTCTCGCTCGTGGAAGGCAGGTACGCGGTCAGGTCGTTCTCCACGCGGACCCAGCTGCGGGACACGACGGAAAAGACGAGCGAAATGCCGATGAGCAGGAACATGAGGTTCCGCTTATCGACAATAAAGGTAGCGAGCCTCATCATAAAGCTCGCCTGCTGTTCGGTGTTCTGTTTGCTCATGTGATTCGTCCTTTGACAAAATACGGGCCCTCTCCCGTGAGAGCGGGCGATTTATGTTACATTACGACAATTATTGTATCACAAGCGGAGAAAAATGCAAGCAGGACGCAGATTGATTTCCAAACCGCGGAAAAAACGTTGCCATGGCGGGCAAAACAGCATATAATCCAAACCATCAAAAAATGACAGGAGTCGGGACGGGATCCGGCGCGGAGCCGGTCGATGGGATTAGGAGGAAGTATGCTTCAAACCAGAGGCGCGGTCGATTTTACGCAGGGGAGCATCGTTCGCAACATTATTGTGTTCTCCATGCCGATCGTGATGGGCGAGCTGCTGCAAAATCTATATAACAGCGTGGATGCTCTGGTGGTGGGCAACTTCGCGGGGAAGACCGCGCTGGCCGCGGTGACGGTCGGCGGCGTGATCTCCAATATGGTCGTGATGTTCTTCAACGGTATGTCCGTCGGCGCGAACGTCACGATCTCCAAGGCGTACGGTCAGGGCGACACGGACGTGCTGCGCAGGAAGGTGCGCATCGCCTATACGTTTTCGCTGCTGCTGGGCGTCCTGTTCTCGCTGTTCGGCATCCTGCTCACGCCGCAGCTTCTGGAGATGGCGGGGACGCGGGCGGAATACTTCGCCGAGGCGCTGACCTATCTGCGCATCTATCTCGCGGGCCTGATGTTCACCGTGATCTACAACAACGCCGCCGGCATCCTGCGGGCGATCGGAGACTCGCGCACGCCGTTCTACATTCTGGTGATCGCCTGCGGGGTCAACATCGCGCTCGACGTCCTGCTGACCGGCTGGCTGCGCATGGGCGTCACGGGCGTCGCGCTGGCGACGGTGGGCTCGCAGGGGCTTTCCACCTTCCTCGCCTACCGTGCGATCGCGCGTTCGCTCTCCACGCGCTGCGTGGATTTCCGGGAAATGTTCCGTCAGGGCGGGGACACCGTGCGCGAGATTCTCGGCGTCGGCATGGCGGCGGGCGTGCAGAGCGCGCTGATCGGCATCTCCAACATCTTCGTCACACGCTATATGAATATGTTCAGCACGTCGGCGGTGGCGGGCATCGGCATTGCCCAGCGCATCGACCGCTTTGTGATCCTGCCGGCAAAGTCGTTCGGCATCACCATGACCACCTATGTCAGCCAGAATATCGGCGCGGGCTGCTTCGACCGTGTGCGCGAGGGCATGAAGCGCTGTCTGGCCACCGCGCTGGGCGTGACGCTGTCGCTGAGCGCCGCCGTGTACATTTTCGCGCCGCAGTGCGTCTCGCTGTTCAATTCCGATCCGGAGGTCGTGTCCGTCGGCGCGGATATGGCGCACGTGCTGGCGATGGCGTTCTGGGTGATGGCGGTGCGCGAGGTGCTGCTCGGGTATCTGCGCGGCCACGGCAGAAGCTTTACGCCCATGGTGCTGAGCCTGATCGGCATGATCGGCGTGCGTCAGGCGTATCTGGCGATAACCTTCTTCTTCGACAAGCCGCTGATCGCCCGGCTGTACTACTGCTTCCCGATCGGCTGGGCGTCGACCACGCTGCTGCTGTTCGTTTACTATCTGCTGGTGCGCAACCAACTCCGCAAGCCGGAGATCGAAGCGCGGGCCGCGAAATGAAAAGATACTGTTTCAAAGAAATCAGCGACGGCGCAAGCCGTCGCTGATTTTTATGTATGCGTGTCGATGGATATCCCGTTGACGGTCACGCCCTCGTCGGCGGGGATGAGGATGAACCTCCGCCCGTTGACGATGCGCAGCTCCACGTTTGCGCTGTACTCCGGCGCCATGCTGATCTTGACATTGGGCGTCACGATCTCGAACTTGCGGTCCACGAGGTTGCCGGGCATCAGCGCGGCGTCCTCGCCGAACTCGCTCTCCACCGTTTTGGTGAACGCCTCGATGTGCTCGTCGGACACGCCGCTCTCGCGGAGCATCTCGCCGACCTCGTCCGTGCTGAGCGTCAGCGCCTCGGGGTCCTTCGACTCCTTGTGCGCTTCAACGCGTTCGCGGAGCTGCTCGTTGACCGTTTGCACCACGTCGTAATTGCATTCGCTCTCCAGCGCGTCGGACAGCGCGGTCTGGAAGGCGTTGCGCTGCTGCGGCGCGGACATGGGCGGCTCGGTCCGGAAAACCGCGTTGATGAACTCCTCGTGCAGATCGTCGGGCTTCTGCGCGAAGTAGAGCGCATCGTAGATGTTGGCGCTGCGGTCGTCGAAGGCGGGAAAAACGAAGCCGAGCGCGGTGTTGGCAAGCGTCGGGCCGCTGGAGCTGACGTGAAACTCGTTGACGTCGTAGAAGAACCGCAGGTCGGCGCTCGCCTCCTTGACGGGGCAGACCGCGCAGACAAAGTAGCGGAACACCTCCGCCGCGGCGTCCGCCTGCTCGACGTCGTCGCTGCCGCGATAGGGCACGTCGTAGGCGTCGGCGGCCAGCAGGATGACATAGTTGCTCTGCTCCATCTGCAGCGCAGAGATGATGCGCCCGTACAGCTCGTCCCGCGCGCGGTCGTCCTGACACGCGGAATCGCGCAGGCGCATCAGCAGGCGATGCTCCGCGCTGTCCACGACCTGCGCCGTGGAAAACGATATGTCGATGAGGTTGCGTCCCATGCCGCCGGAAAGGCATTTTTTTAGCCGTCCGAGATAGATCTCCGTCTCCTCCTGCTTCGTCACGCCGAGCGACGTGTCGAGATGGGCGACGATCTCCCGATTGGTGTTGACGAAACAGCCGTAGATGCGGCTGATGCTGCTTCGGTCCGCGCGGAAACGGCGGCGCAGCTCGTTGATCTCCTTCTGGTTCATGGGCATACCTCGTTCTTTCGGTTTGGCGGCGGTCTCGCGCCGCAGTTGGAGATTATAGCAAATGATCCGCCGCTTGGCAAGCGTGATCCGGGTCTTGTGCTTTTACGGCAAATGGTGTATCATTTTTGGACAGATTCGGGAAAGGGGGGACGCGCCGTGTTCATCGGCTTTTTCTACCTGCTTCGCGTCCACGGCTTCGGCGTCTCGCTGAACGAGTGGATGACGCTTATGGAAGCGTTGACGCTCGACCTGCATCACACCAGCCTGACGGGCTTCTATCAGCTTTGCCGCGCCGTGCTGGTCAAGAGCGAGGCGGACTATGACAAGTTCGACCGCGTATTTCTGGAGTATTTCGACGGCGTCCCCTTTGAGGACGAGCTGCCCGAGGAGTTGCTGCAATGGCTCGACCATCCGCAGCAGGCGATAGAGGAGTTCCGCGCATTTTTGCAGGCGCAGGGCTACGCCGAGAAGGATATCGACGAGATTCTCAGGATGTTTGAGGAGCGATTGAAGGAGCAGACCGAGGAGCACAACGGCGGCTCCTACTGGATCGGGACGGGAGGCTTCTCCAACTTCGGAAACAGCGGACACTCGCCGCAGGGCATCCGGGTCGGCGGCGTCAGCCGTCACCGGCGCGCGTTCCAGGTCGCGGGCGAGCGCCGCTTCCGCGACTTCCGCAAGGACAACATCCTCGACACCCGCCAGTTCCAGATGGCGTTCCGGCTCCTGCGCCAGTATTCCGACCAGACGCTGGGCGACAAGACCGAGTTTGACGTGGACGGCACGATCCGCGAGACCTGCGACAACGCGGGCACGCTGAAGATCCAATACAAGCGCCCCCGCCGCAATACCGTCAAGGTGCTCATGCTGATGGATTCCGGCGGCTCGATGGACTACTGGGCTCGCCTGTGCTCGATGCTCTTTCAGGCGGCGGAAAAAGCGAACCAGTTCAAGGAGCTGCACGTCTACTACTTCCACAACTGCATCTACTCCTCCGTCTACAATGCGCCGCAGATGTACCGCTCGCAGGCGGTGCCGACGGAGTGGGTGCTCAAGAACTTCGGCAGCGAGTACAAGGTCATCCTCGTGGGCGACGCGCTGATGGATATGTACGAGCTGACCGGCAAACGCTGGTACTACGGCTCGACGCAGGAGGAGGCGCGCTCCGGATACGACTGGCTCAAGCGCTTCCGCGAGCAGTACGGCCACATGGTCTGGCTCAACCCCGAGGGCGAGCCGTCGTGGGGGCCGTATTGGGGGCAGAGCTACGGCGTGATCAAGAAGCTGATCGATATGTACCCGCTCTCGGTGGAGGGGCTGGAGCAGGCGATGAAAAAGCTCCTCGTTTCCAGATAAAAACATCCCGAAAACCACAGGTTTTCGGGATGTTTTTTCGGTGTTTGTCGATCAGTCCTTGAGCGCCTTTTTGATCGTCGGCACGATGGCGAGGGCGAGGAAGCCGCCGATGAGCGCCGTGACGAGCTGGGGCCAGGAGAACTGCGCCGCGACCTTGGCGGGCAGGTTGCCCATCGGGATGAACAGCTTCACCACGACGAGGTAGAGCACGACGAATTTGCACACCGCCGCGACGGTCACGCCGACCGCGCCGCCAGCCTTGCCGGCGATCTTCCCACTCAGCAGCGCGATGACGACGACGTAGGCGGCGTTGCCGCAGGCAATCGCGGGCGCGAGCCAGAGCTGCGGGCTGATGCCGAGGAAGTAGGCGAAGAACGGGGACACGATGGCGACGATGACGCCGCTCCACACGCCGCAGAGCATCGCGGCGACGGCGAGGACGAGGTTGACGCAGGAGCCGGTGACGAACTGGTTGGCGAGCGGGCGGGTCGCCGCCTGCAGCGCGATGAGCAGCGCGATGAGGATCGCGGTGCGGGTGATGGTCTTGGTATTCATGTTTCGATTTCCTCCTGTTGAAAATGCTTCCGAAGTGTACTATACTGTAGCGGAAAAATCTGTTGCATATGCAACGACGGGAGAAAAAGATGGACGAGATGCTTGCCGCGCTGGAGCGCACGGCGCTGTTTGACGGCGTGTCGCGCCGGGAGATCGAGGCGCTTTGCGGCACCCTCGGCTGCCGGCGCGCGTACTATAGGAAAGGCAGCGTGATCATCGAGCGCGGCGCGCGCGTCCGAAGCGCGGGGATCGTGCTCTCCGGCGCGGTGCAGGCGGAGCGCAACAGCGCCGACGGCGCGCTGCACATCGTGGCGCGGCACGGCGCGGGCGCGCTGTTCGGGGACGTGCTGACCGTCTCCCGCGCGCGGCGCAGCCCGGTGGACATCGTGGCGGCGGAGGACGCGGCGATCCTGTTTGTCCCGCTGGATGCGCTGATGCGCGAGGGCGCCGCGGCCGATGCCGCGGTTCGCGCGCGGGTGCGGCTCAACCTGCTCTCGGAGCTGTCGGAAAAATACTGGGAACAGGCGGAACGCCTTGCGCTGCTGCGCCTGCCGACGCTGCGCGCCAAGCTCTCGCGCCTGCTGCTCGGCGCGCGCCGCGAGCAGGGGAGCGACCATGTGCGGCTGTCCGGCACACGGGAGACGCTGGCGGCCGAGCTGGGCGTCAACCGCAGCGCGCTGAGCCGCGAGCTGGGGAATATGCGCCGCGACGGCTTGATCGAATTCAGCCGCGGCCGCTTTGCGCTGCTCGATCCTGCGGCGCTGCAAAAAAACGCGGGAGAATAGCTTGCCAATTCCGAAATAATACAGTATAATGCCACATCAATGAATAACCTTGATGCAACGGAGGCTTCCACATGGACAAGGCGAAACGAACCGAGCTCATCCGCGCTGCCGCACTGACCATGGCCGGGCAGTATAACACGTCCGCTCTGCCGATGTACGGCGACGCGCTGCGCCTGCCGAACCGAAAGGCGATCATCGACATCATCCGCAGCTTTCAAAAGCTGCTTTTCCCGGTCTACTACGGAGAAAAGCACCTGCTCAAGCTCCCGCCGGAGCAATACAGCGCGCTGCTGATGGAGCGCATCTTCGACGACCTCTCCGCCCAGATCGCGCTGACGATGGAGGAGTCAGAGGAAAACCGCCTTCGCGCGGAGGAGATGACCGCCCGTCTGCTGTCGCGTATGCCGGAGATCCAACGCCTGCTGCAAAAGGATCTCGACGCGTTCTTCGACGGCGATCCCGCCGCCCACAACCGCGAGGAGGTCGTGCTGTCCTATCCGGGCTTCTTCGCCATCTTCATCTACCGCATCGCGCATGAGCTGTACGTCATGGACGTGCAGATGATCCCGCGCATCATGACCGAGTACGCCCACGCCGGCACGGGCATCGACATCAACCCCGGCGCGACGATCGGCGAGTTCTTTTTCATCGACCATGGCACGGGCATCGTCGTCGGTGAGACGAGCATCATCGGCAACAACGTCAAGATGTACCAGGGCGCGACGCTGGGCGCGCTGTCGCCCGCGGGGATGCGCAGCGTGCCGGGCGAGCGCCGCCACCCGAAGGTCGGCAACAACGTCACGATCTACGCGGGCTCGACCCTGCTCGGCGGCGCGACGGAGATCGGCGACAACGTCGTCATCGGCGGCAACGCGTTCCTGACGAGCAGCGTGGAATCGAACACGACGGTGAGCATCAAGAAACCCGAGATGAGTTTCCGGGACAAAAACCACAAAAAAGAAGCCTGACCGCGGTCAGGCTTCTTTTTTGTGGATCAAAGCAGCAGGACGTTGTTGTCCTCGCAGAGCTTGCGGGTCTCCTCGTCCCAGAGGCTGACCTGCACCTCGCCGATGTGCGCCGTGCCGATGAGCAGCATACACACGCGGCTCTGTCCGATGCCGCCGCCCATGGTCAGGGGGAGCTCGCCGTTGAGCAGCATCTTGTGGAAGGGCAGGGCGCGGCGGTTGTCGCAGCCGGCAAGCGTGAGCTGGCGGTCGAGGGATTCCTCGTCCACGCGGATGCCCATGGAGCTGATCTCGAACGCGCGGCCGAGCACGTCGTTCCAGTAGAGGATGTCGCCGTTGAGCTCCCAGTCGTCGTAGTCGGGAGCGCGGCCGTCGTGCTTGATGCCGGAGCGCAGCGTCTTGCCGATCTGCATCAGGAACACAACGCCGTGTTCGCGGCAGATGGCGTCCTCGCGCTCGCGCGGTGTGAGATCGGGATACTTGTCCTCCAGCTCCTGCGTCGTGAGGAAGTACACCTCGCGCGGCAGGCGGTTGTGCAGGGAGGGGAAGGCGATGTTCAGCGCGTCCGCCGTCTCGGTAACGGCGTTGACGATGTCGCGCACCGTGCGCTTGAGATACTCCACGCAGCGGTCCTCGCGCTCGATGACCTTTTCCCAGTCCCACTGGTCGACGTAGATGGAGTGGAGATTGTCCAGCTCCTCGTCGCGGCGGATGGCGTTCATATCGGTGACAAGCCCCTTGCCGACGTTGAACTCATAGCGCTTGAGGGCAAGGCGCTTCCACTTCGCCAGCGAGTGGACGACCTGGCCGTCCACGCCGACGTCGGGAATATCAAAGCTGACGGGACGCTCCACGCCGTTGAGGTCGTCGTTGAGGCCGGAGAGCGCCTCGACGAACAGCGGAGCCGACACGCGGCGCAGATTCAGCGCGTTGCAGAGGTTCGTCTGGAAATTGCTCTTGATGAACTCGATGGCGCGCTGCATTTCGTAGACGGACAGCGGGGTCTTGTAGCCTTCGGGAATATAGGCTTTGCTCATAAGTACCACACTCCTCAGAAAAAATACGAGAGTCAATATAACACCGTTTGCCTTGTTTTTCAATAGGTTTTTTTTTAAAAAATGCAGGGGCTTCCTTGCATTTCAACGACTTTTTTGATATACTCCGCAACGGATGAGGCGTTTTTTTTAGGGAACTTTTCCGCGCATACCGTCGTCTAACCGTAGGTCAGACAACGCAAGGCGGAATATCTGAACGAGAAAGGACAATTACCATGGCGGAGTTAATGGAACAGGAAAAGAAGGCGGCGGGCGAAAAGCCGGACGTCCCGGCGCAGGGCGCGAGCACGCCGGCGTTTGCCGAAGAGGCCCCCGCGCCGAAGAAAAAGAAGAAAAATCGGAAAAAGACGATCCGGCGCATCATTGCGCTGGTTTTGGCTGCGGCGCTCGTCGCGGGCTTCTTCGTGTGGCGCAAACTCCATCCGAAGGACAGCGGCGCGGCGGAGGTCCTGACCGAGATGGTCTCCCGCGGATCCATCACCAGCGTGGTCCGGGGCAGCGGCGCGGCGGTGGCGAAGAACAGCGCCAGCATCACGCTGCTCTCAAACGGCAAGGTGCGCGAGGTCTTCGTCTCCGAGGGCGACTACGTCCTCGAGGGGACGCCGCTTTATGAGATCGATTCGACCGACGTGGAGGAAGAGGTCCGCGAGTCGCAGGAGAAGGTGCGCGACGCGGAGCGCTATCTTGCCAAGCAGGAATCCGAGCTTTCCAAATTCCTTGCCAAGCCGACCGAGAGCGACGTGACGGCGGAGTACGCCGGCATCCTGATGCTCAGCGACTCGCAGGAGAGCCTTCAGATCGGCGACGAGGTCGCGGAGAAGCAGGCCATGGCGACGCTTGTGGATAACACAAGGCTGCTGCTCAAGCTCTACTTCAGCTATGCCTACGAAAACGACATTGCCGTGGGACAGAGCGCGACGGTGTCCATCCCCGCGACGATGGCCCAGCTTGACGGCGTGGTGCACGAGGTCCACAAGGTGCAGTATGTTGCCCCCGAAGGCGGTATGTTCTTCGAGGTCGTCATTGCGCTGGACAACCCGGGCGCGCTGGGGAAGGACATGGCCGCCACCGCGACGCTCAGCGCCGGCGGCGAGACGATCTATCCCTATGAGCCCGGCACGCTGGATTACTTCCGGATGACCGAGGTCAAGGCGCCGCTGAGCGGCAATCTGACCTCCTTTGTCGCGCGCAGCTATCTGAAGGTCGCCGCGGGCGAGAGCATCGCCCACATCAAGGCGGATACCGAGAACTATGAGGACACCCTCAAGAACTACACCGACCGCGTGGACGACGCGAAGAAGTCTCTGCAGTCCGCGCAGGAGATGCTGGAGAAGGCCCAGGAGAACCTGGAGAAGCTCCACGGCGTCGCTCCCATCGACGGAACGGTGCTTACCATCGGCGTCCAGGCGGGCGAGGAAGCGAAGAGCGGCACCGTCGCCGTGAGCATCGCGGACACGACCACGATGATCGTCAACACCCAGATCGACGAAATGAACGTCTCCTATGCCAAGGCGGGCATGATGGTGGACATCAACCTCTGGGACAACCAGATGTTCGGCACGATCGAAAGCGTCAGCCTGACCGCCACCTCGGAGAACGGCGTGGCGCGCTTCCCGATGGTCATTTCCGTGGACAACAGCGAGGGCAAGCTCATGAGCGGCGCGTACGTGGACTACTCCTTCACCGCCAGCCAGAGCGACGACTGCCTTGTCGTTCCGATCCAGTGCGTCAAGTCCGCGCAGGACGTGAACGGCGAGAGCGTCAAGGTGCTCTTCGTGCAGAGCGACGCGGCGCCGGAGAATCTGGCGGAGCTTTCGATGGACCTCTCCGAGGTGCCGGAGGGCTTCTGGCCCGTCGTGGTCGAGACCGGTATTTCCGACAGCTACAACGTGGAGATCCTCTCCGGCGTGGACGAGGGTGTGTTCGTGTTCGCCGGCACGGTGGACAACGGCGGCATGGGCGGCATCGGATTGTATTTCTAAGACTATGCTGATTACATTAAAAGACGTATATAAGATTTACGGCGAAGGCCTGGAGAGCGAGGTACGCGCCCTCGACGGCGTAAGTCTGGACATTGATTACGGCGAGTTCGTCGCCATTGCGGGCCAGTCGGGCTCGGGCAAGTCCACGATGATGAACGTGCTGGGCTGCCTCGACATCCCGACCTACGGCGACTATTACCTCGCGGGGCAGGACGTGTCGGAGCTGAGCGACCGCCAGCTCTCCCACATCCGCAACAAGCAGATCGGCTTCATCTTCCAGGGCTACAACCTGATCCCCTCGCTCAACGCGGTGGAGAACGTTGAGCTTCCGCTCATCTATCAGGGCATCTCCGCCTACACCCGCCGCGAGATGGCGATGGAGGCGCTCGAGCGCGTGGGGCTTGCCCAGCGCGCAAAGCACCTGCCCAGCGAGATGTCCGGCGGACAGCAGCAGCGCGTCGCCATCGCGCGCGCCATCGCAGCCGCGCCGCCCATCATCATGGCGGACGAGCCGACCGGCGCGCTGGACTCGCGCACGGGCCTTGAGGTGCTGGGCTTTTTGCAGCAGCTCAACCGCGAGGGCAGCACCATCCTGCTTATCACCCACGACAACGGCATCGCCGCCACGGCGCGCCGCATCGTGCGCCTCACGGACGGCAAGATCGTCGAGGACCGGGTGCAGGACGTCGACTGGTACAAAGGAGGGACGGCATGAGATTCGGTCAGGCGGTGAAGATGGCGGTCAAGTCCATCCTCGCCAAGAAGGGTCGCTCGTTCCTCACGATGCTGGGCATCATCATCGGCATTGCCTCGGTCATGACCATCGTCGCCACGGTATCGGGGTACAACCAGAAGATGATGGAGGCGTTCGAGGCGCAGGGCACGAACAAGATCAGCGTTTCGCTGTCCCTCTACAACGGCGAGAACAGCTTCGAGAAGATCTATGACTACTGCCAGGGGCTTGGCAGCGACGTGGTGGGCGTCTCTCCCAGCAACCAGATCTGGTGCACGGTCAAGTACGGCGCGAAGGTCTCCGACACGATGGAGTGGGATGAGCAGCCCCGCGTCATCCTCGGCAGCGAGCAGTATTCCAAGGTCAGCAGCTTTGACGTCGCGCGCGGGCGCGACCTCTGCCGTCTCGATATCGAGGACTATCATCAGGTCTGCGTCCTCGGCTCGCGCGCGGCGAAGGCTATGTTCGACTATGCCGACCCGCTCAATCAGGAAATCACCATCAGCGGCGTGCCGTTCACAGTCGTGGGCGTCTACAAGGAAAAAGACCCCGACAGCAGCTACAGCGTGGACAGCGTCATCGTCCTGCCGTACACGGCGGCACGCTTCATCCCCAACGTCAACGACAGCTATAACGAGTGCTTCGTCAAGGTCAAGGATTCCCAAACGCTCAATTCGGTCATGCAGCGCATCCAGTCTTACATCAACTCCCTGACGCAGGACGGCAATTACGGCTGGGGCTACGCCTACAGCGAGCAGCAGTGGCAGGAGGAGAGCAGCGGCGTGCTGACGATGATCTCCGTGGTGCTCGGCGGCATCGCGGGCATCTCGCTGCTTGTCGGCGGCATCGGCATCATGAACATCATGCTCGTCACCGTCACCGAGCGCACGAGAGAGATCGGTATCCGCCGCGCCATCGGCGCGGAGCGCAGCTCCATCGTGGCGCAGTTCCTCGTCGAATCGGCGATGATCTGCGGCATCGGCGGCATTTTCGGCATCCTCATCGGCTACGGCGGCACGCACCTCGCGGGCAAGCTGCTCTTTGAGGGAATGTCGCTCTATCCCTCGGCGGAGATCACGCTGGGCGCGTTTGCGTTCTCGGTGTCTCTGGGTATCCTGTTCGGTATGTACCCCGCCGTCAAGGCGTCCGGCCTGCAGCCGGTCGTCGCCCTGCGGGCGGAATAAAGGAGAGTTTCTATGAAAAAGAAAATGATATGCATCCTGTTCGTGCTTACGCTGGCGCTTTCGCTCTCGCCGGCTGCGCTTGCCATCGGCGCCTTCGCCGACGTGAGCGACGCCGCGACCGCGCAGAACGTCGAGGTGCTGCGTCTGATGGGCGTGCTTGAGGGCAACGGCGCGGGGGAGTTCCACCCGAACGACAACCTCACGCGCGCGGAGTTCTGCAAGATGGCGGTCGTTTTGACCGGCAACCGCAGCGCCGTGGCGCGCTACGCCAGCCGCACCATGTTCCCTGACGTCCCCGCGAAGCATTGGTCGGCGGGGTACGTCAACTATGCCGCGAAGGAGGCGAAGCTGATCCGCGGCCTGCCCGACGGCAGCTTCGCGCCGGATCGCGCCATTACCTACGGCGAAGCGGTGACGATCCTGGTGCGCCTGCTGGGCTACAAGGACTCCGACACCAGCGGCGTCTGGCCTGACGGCTATCTTGCCATTGCGGACGCCGCGGGCATGACCAGAGGACTGAGCGCCGCGGGCAGCGCGGCGATCACGCGCGCGCAGGCGGCGAAGCTCTTCGTCAACGCGCTGACCTCCGAGGACGACAAGGGCGCGGCGCTGTACTCTCTGCTCGGCTGCTCGAAGGGCAAGGACGAGACCGTCCTCTATTCGATCGACCTTGCCAACAGCAAGATGCGCACCAGGGACGGCGACGTCAAGCTTGCCAACCCTGTGAACAGCACGCTGCTCAACGGGCTCAAGGGCTATGTGCTGATCGATACCGCCTCGGAAAAGGCGGTCACCTTCCTGCCCAGCGCGAGCACGAAAGGCAACGCCGTCGCCGACGCTGCGATCATTGTCGGCGCGAACGGTTCCACCGCGGGCTTCGACGTGCTCAGCGGTGGAGCGGAAAACTACGCGATCTACCGCAACGGCGTTCCGAGCACGGCGTCGGCGCTGAGGAAGAACGACGTCGTGACCTACAGCGCGGAGAGCAATGCCATGCTTGCCTGCGATACGCGCGTGACGGTGTACTATGAGAATTGCACGCCCTCGCCCGCCGCGCCGACCAGCATCACCGTGCTCGGCGGAACCGAGCTGTTCGTCCTGCCCACGGCGCAGCAGAGCCTGTCCAAGTTCAAGCCCGGCGAGAATATGACGCTTCTGCTCACGTCGGACGGCAGGGTCGCGGGCGTCGCGGAGAGCGACGTCAGAAGCAACGCTTTTGCCTATGTCAAGAGCGACGCGGAGATCTATCTGATCTGTGCGGACAACATGATGAAGCTCACGCTCAGCAATCAGAACGCAAAGGTCAGCGCCGGCAGTACGGCAGGCGAGGTCGCGTACATCTCGCAGAGCGGCAGCAACGCGCGCTCGACGATCTACCTCACCAAGCTGGGCGGCCCGTCCGGCGATCTCGACCCGGTGAAGAAGACGCTCGGCGCGACCGCCGTTGCGAACGGCGCGCTGATCTTTGACGGCGAGAAGTCGACGAGCCTCACGGCGCTGGGCAAAACTGTGGTGCCGAAGGGACGCGTTGCCTATGCCCGTACCAACAGCGCCGGCGCGATCGATCTGATCGTTCTCAAGGACAACACGGATGAATACTACGGCCGCGTGATCGTGAAAACGTCCGACGATACGCAGTGGATCACCGTTGATTTCGGCGGCAAGACGGAACAGAAGGAGTCCTATTTCGGCGTCCGCACCGGCGATTATGTGTCGTTCCGCTACAACAGCGACAAGTCCAATTACTACAACATGGCGCCCCTCGCCAAGCTCTCCTCCGTCTCCGCTTCCGCGTGGATCGGCGACAGCGCGGTGAATTACGCCAACGAGACCTACGTTGTTTCCGAAAACGTCATCTGCTTCAACCGCGACAGCGGCTCGTGGTTTGACAG
>Ga0129306_1000731_pt1 | contig 46392 bp, 52 predicted proteins | sample P827metagenome_FD_94438 | JGI IMG/M metagenome (GOLD analysis project Ga0129306, IMG submission 94438) | Capybara group fecal microbial communities from Wisconsin, USA - P827 metagenome | ecosystem: Host-associated > Mammals > Digestive system > Large intestine > Fecal | place: USA: Wisconsin... | reverse complement strand
CATGCTCCATCTCTCTGGTTCGTGTATACTGACCGTTTATCCATGTTGATCCGAAATGTCCCTGAACATACCATTTCTCTCTGTTACCCTTCATCGCCTTGCCGATAATGTCCCTGGATTTTGGGTCCGGCATCCAGCAGTCGACTATATTGATGCCCTTTTCGCCGGCATACTTCATCAGTTCTATGGATTCCTCCTCGGGATGACGTTCCAGCCATTCCCCGCCAAAGCCAATCTCACTCACTTTTAATCCTGTCTTCCCAAGCGTTCTGTAGTTCATCAGCATCGGCCTCCTTTTCCTATAATTCCGCTAAAACCGTGATCAGTTACATACAGCCATTATAACACATCCGGACATGGGGGCGGTTCTTCCGTCATGACTCCGTGACACGGGGACGGTTCTTCCGTCCTTACTTTTGATCGCATTGTAAACCTTTGTTATTTTTAGGTTGACAATTAACCCTGAACCTATTACACTACTCCTGGTTAGAAAAATATATGAATGGAGAAACATCATGACTACAGACAACAATTCATCAAGCTATATCAGAGATATTTGCTATATAGCTTTGTTCACTGCTTTGATCGCAGTATTGGCCCAGATAAGCATCCCTCTTCCGGGAGGCGTTCCCCTTACACTTCAGACCTTTGCAGTTCCGCTGGCAGGATTAGTACTGGGCTCTAAGAGAGGCACCATCTCAACTGCAGTCTATGTACTCTTAGGTGCTGTCGGCGTTCCGGTTTTTGCAGGTTTCTCAGGCGGACTGGGTATCGTACTCGGAATGACAGGCGGTTTTATTGTTTCATTCCCTGTTATGGCATTCCTTGCAGGACTTGCGGTAAAGAAGAGCATCAAGAGCCCACTGCTCTGGCTCTGGCTTGTACTCGGTGCTGTAGTTAACTATGTGATAGGTACTGTCTGGTTCATGGTCGTAGCAGGAAGCACTCTGCCTGCCGCACTCACAGCCTGTGTGATCCCCTTCATTCCCACGGCCATCATCAAGATCATCTTATCCGGTATCTTTGGTACGATGCTTCGCGGAGTATTGATAAAGGCTGATCTGCTTCAGATCAAATAGCGGATCAAATATATTAAGAATACATTCTTTGACATACCGTTTTCTGCTATAATCAAAGCATGTCATATTCCACTAAAGATCAGATCCTCGCCCTCCTTATGAGGGCGGGTGGTAATTACATATCGGGAGAAGAAGCCAGCAAAACCATTGGCTTAAGTCGTGCGGCCGTTAATACTGCTGTTCGCGGTCTGCGTGAAGAAGGCTATGTCATCGAATCCGTCACTAACCGCGGATACAGACTTACAGAGATGCCTGATGCTCTCACTACAGGCACCCTGCTTTCAGCCCTGTCACAGGAGCGTATGGACCATGTGATCTGTCTTCCCACAGTCAATTCAACCAACATATATCTGATGGAACTCGCACAGCAGGATGCACCCGACGGTCAGGTCGTGATCGCCGAGATGCAGACAGGTGGCAGGGGTCGTATCGGAACACGTTTTGATTCACCCAAAGGAAAGGGTATCTATCTTTCCTATCTCATCCGTCCCGGAATCATAGAAGGCGAGTCTGCCTTTGTCTCAGACTGGCGTAGTATCACCAAGCGCGTTGGGCAGTCTGTGTGCCGGATGATAAGCGATCTGTGCGGCATCTCACCCGAATTAAAAGGCAATGAGCTCTTAATAAACGGTCGCAAATTCTGCGGCATACTCACTCAGACCGATATGGAAGTCGAGAGCGGGATGATCCGCGCTCTTATAGTCGGTATCGGGATCAATGTACATCAGACCGTATCCGATCTTGCCAACACCGGCAGTCTTACTTCTTTAGACATAGAAACAGGCCGGCCAAACAGCCGACCTGCAATCGCAGCATCTTTAATTCTCTCACTTGATAAGCTCCGCCAAAATTAAAGCGATATCACGACATTCTTAAGTACACCATCAGCATCACGAGCGCGAATCCGATCACGAATGCAATGGTTCCCTTGTCATTATCCTTCCTGGATGCGATATGAGGGATCTCCTCGATCGTAGTAAAGATCAGTGCCCCACCGGCTATTGCCATTATGTACGGAAGTGCCTCGGGAAAAAGCACAACTATCACCACAGTGATGATCCCAAGCAGCGGTATCGGAACTCCCGATACTATTCCCATAAAAAACGCCTTGCCGGTCTTAGTTCCCTGCTCTCTGATAGGAAGTGAGACATACATCGCCTCCGGGATATTCTGAAGTGCTATCGCTATAGCCAGAACCAGCGCCACCGTCGATGATATCCACTCGGTCTTCATAAAATGCGCTGCATATATCGAACCTAAGGCGATACCCTCCGGAATATGATGTATCACCTCAGTCAGCATGACCTTGATATCGGTATCAAGCCCGCTCTGTGGCCCCTCTGTTATCTCAGAATATACATGTGTATGCGGCACGATCTTATCAAAGATTATCTGGATCACGACTCCGGCTCCAAAGCAAACGGTCACCGGGATTATCCCGTTCACATCCACCTTGTTAAGACCGTCTATTGCAGGTTCTATCATTCCCCATACCGCTATGGAGAGCATTATGCCTGATCCGGACCCGACTAATATCATACGGATATCTTCCGAGAATCGCCCCTTTTTTGCATATATGACTGCCGCACCCAAAAGCGTCCCTATAAGAGGGATGAGCATTCCGAATATCGTCTCACCGTCAGACAATGTCTGCGATCTGTCCAGATATGTTATCAGTGAACGAAAGCCGATGAAGATCAATATCGTTCCGCCCATGATCTCAGAACCCGATTTATACCGGTCACCGAAAATACTGCCGATCTTAACGCCTGCTGCAGAGATCGCAAATGTGATAACTCCTATGACGAACACCGCCAATCCGACATTGGCCAGTTCTCCCATATTCAGAACTCTGACGGGAACAGCCACAAACGTGATACCGACAGCCAGTGCATCAATACTCGTAGCTACTGCCATCATGAACATGGTCTTAAGATCAAAGCCCGGAGCCATCTCTTCTTCCGGCGATAGGGCTTCTCTTATCATGTTACCGCCTATCAGGGCTAGCAGGCCGAATGCCACCCATGGCGCTATCATACTTATGTATCTCTCAAACCTTGCCCCCACAAGATATCCGATAAAGGGCATGATTGCCTGAAAAGATCCGAACCATACACCGCATAAGAGATATTCTTTTGCCGTGACTTTACCGGATGCCAAGCCTTTACATATGGATACGGCAAAAGCATCCATCGCCAGACCTACTGACAACAACAGTAATTCAAATAATCCCATTGATACATCTCCCTTATACCAAAAATCCCGAATATGGAAAACCATACCCGGGATCATTCTCATCCAATATTGACCATGCATAGCTTTCCGATATTAACTATACATGAGTCTCGCAATTTAAAACAAGCCAGGCCGACAGGCCAGTATGTTGACTTGCTACGCTGCGCGCTTGCTACTCCCTCATGGGATACATTGAACGAATTTTATCATGTTACCGTACATGCGTCAAGCATTTTGAAGCCTTTATCTCCCTACGCGATCTGCCAGTTTTCCGCCTGCTGCCTGATGCGAACAAACTTCGCATACTTACCGTCCATGCCTATCAGTTCATCATGCTTTCCTCTTTCCACGATCCGCCCGTCATCCACTACGAGTATCTGATCGGCCGCTTCTATCGTAGCAAGCCTGTGCGCGATTATTATCACTGTCTTACCCTTTGAGAGTTCAGTAAGAGCTCCCTGTATCAGATGCTCATTTTCAGGGTCTATGCTTGCGGTCGACTCATCTAAGATTATGATCGGAGAATCCTTAAGTATAGCTCTTGCGATGGATATCCTCTGCTTCTGTCCGCCCGAGAGAGTTCCTCCGCCCTCACCGATCACGGTATCATATCCGTCAGGCAGTTCCATGATAAAATCGTGACATCTTGCCTTCCTGGCCGCTTCTATCATCTCCTCTTCGGATACATTATCCCTTCCGAAGCAGATATTTGCGCGTATCGTGTCATTAAACAGATATACATTCTGGAATACCATGGAGATATTTTTGAGCAGGCTGTCAAGGCTGTACTCTTTTACATCGATCCCGCCCACTGTGATGCTTCCTTTTGTCACATCATAGAATCTGGCAATCAGATTACAGATCGTCGTCTTACCGCTTCCCGACGGTCCTACGATCGCTGTTGTGGAGCCTTCGGGTATAACGAATGAGACATCATTAAGGACCTTTCTTTTTTCAGTCTCCACTGCATTGTAATATGAGAAATCCACATCTTTAAATTCAATGTCATAAGTCTTGGGGCTTATATCCTTACCTTCCGCATCCAGCAGATTGGTATCAGAGAACATCTCCATCTTATCAAACGCGTTATTTATCACTGACAGGACATGAGCGCTGTCCGCTATGGGTTCTACTGAATTAAATACGGACATTGACAGGAACGATACGATGAGCACCGTTGACAGATCAAGTCTTCCGGCCATTCCCGCATACATTACTGAGATTATCATCCATACGCTCGCTGCTTTGAGTGCGAAGATGTGCAGGCAGTTATACGGGATGAATCCCCACTCGATCTTTAATGCGATCCTTTTGGCTCTTTTGCAGGCCTCCGTGAAATCCTTTACCGAAGCGCCTTCCATTCCGAATGATTTGACCACGGGCAATCCTCTGGTATACTCAAGTGTCGCTCTGGTCAGTCGTTCGTTCTCGGAATTTAATACCTTGGTATTGGCTGTACTGTGCTTTGATATCATCAACAGGAAAAAGAAGGAGACAAGCACACCGCCCAAAGCGATCAATGCACATTCAGGTATGATAAAGATGAGAAATAACAGGATACACAGAAAATTAAGATACCCTCCGATGAATCCGTCAACCATACGTATCCCCATGTTCTCTAACGTTGCAAGTCCTGTAGTGATGGCATTAAGGATCGCACCCGTATCATTAGTCTGGAAATAGCCCAATGATACTCGTTTTAGGGCTTCTCCTATCTTAAGGCGATCCCTTGCCACGAGTTCATAGCCTATCTTCTCGTGAAAACGTGCCTTGAGGTAATCAAACAGAAACCTTGCAAATACCATCAATGTGATGATCAACAGACTCTTTATCGCAAGCGTCTTATCGATGCCTGTTCCATTTTTAACGCTTTCTATGATCATACCGATCACATATCCGGCATAAGCTACCGGAGCAGCCACTGCCCAGGAAGAAAAGAATGAAAATACAAATCCGATAAAAAGACTGAGCTTGAATTCACCGCACCAGTCTATGATCCTTTTTATTGTTTTAAACATCTCTTACGCCTCCTTAAGATTACCGGCCGCCCAGTTCTTGGCGCCTACATGTGCCTGCCACATTCTGTTATAGAGAGGTGACCTTTCCATAAGTTCATCCTGCGTTCCCATCTCTTCGATCCTACCGTCATTTAATACCACGATACGATCCGCGTTTTTTATCGTAGACAGCCTGTGTGCTATGACCAAAAGTGTCTTTCCCTTTGTCAGATTGGCGATCGATTCCTGAAGTTTTGTTTCATTCTCGGGATCCGTAAATGCAGTTGCCTCATCAAGGATCACAATAGGTGCATCCTTAAGCATCATGCGAGCTATGGCGATCCTCTGCCTTTCACCGCCCGACAGTCTCTTACCTGCTTCTCCCGCCGATGTATCATAGCCTTCGGGAAGCTTCCTTATGAACTCATCGCAGCAGGCCGCCTTGGCTGCCCTCATAACTTCTTCGTCTGATGCATCAGGATTGCCCAGTCTTATATTCTCCTTTATCGATCTTGCGAAAAGGAAGTTATCCTGTGTAACAAAGCTTACGATACCGGCAAGTGTCTCTACCTTCATATCCTTTATATCCACACCACCGATCTTAATACTTCCGCTGCTCACATCCCAAAATCTTGCGATCAGCTTCGCAACCGTGGATTTACCTCCGCCGGAAGGGCCCACGAGCGCTGTGAAGCTGCCTTCGTTCAGGGTAAGATCTATCCCGTGAAGTACCTCACCCTGTTCATCATCATAGGTAAAATGTACATCATTTAGTTCTATCGTATATTTATCCGGCAGTTTCTCTGACTCGTGTTCGGGCAGGCTCTTAATATCAAGGAACTTCTTAACCTCAAGCACCGTATACTGCATCTGCCTGAGGCCGTTAGAGAATATCTCGATCTTGGTCATACTGATGACCATGGACATAGCAAGCATTACGGAAAGTGCCATCTGTGAGACTGTCATACTTCCCTTACCTACCAACAATATACTGACAGGAACCACACCGAGTAATGTAGCAGGCATAAAAGCAAACGCAAGCTTCATCGTCACCCATGTTGACTTAAGCCAATCAATGACAAAATCTCTGTAATCGCGTATCGATCCTGCAAACTTCTCATAGCTTACACCGGTTTTTCCGAAGGCTTTGATGACCTCTATACCCTCTACATATTCAACAATCATACTGCTCATTCCGGCATTCGCTTCCTGGTATTTGGTCATGTTCTTTCCGCTTAGCTTAAATGTGAGCATCATAAATATCAGTCCAAGCGGCAGTGCAAGTAAAGCCGCAAAAGCGACTCGTATATCAACCATTGCCAGTGCTATAAAGCACACGATCGGCAGAAGGATATGTCCGGCGCCCTCCGGGACCACATGTGCAAGCGGCGGTTCTATATCCTCGATCTTATCTATGATCACGCCTTTGATCTCACCGATCGAATGCGCATAGACTTCTCCTAAAGGTGCCTTTAAAAAAGTATCAGCCACCTTAAGCCTTAATCCTTCCAAAACATTGAATGCCACATAATGTGATATCCCAGTGGATATTCCGAAACAGATCACTTTGATAAGATAAGCGGCAAGCGCTGCCAGACAACAATTAAGCGTATACGTCTTATCAAGTTCTCCTGCAATATACCGGTCAAGTATCCTGTACACGAGATAATAAGGAATAAGTCCCGCGATAAGACTGATCATTGAGAAGATCACCGATGTCCACAACCTTCCTCCGCTTCCTTTTGCATAGGAAAGAAGTGTGCCGAACCATTTCTTTTCTTCATTTGTTGACTCTTCATTCATTGTTTTGCATTCTCCTCTTCTGTTTATTCATAACGGCCGGATCATACATTAGGTCCTTGCCGCTATCTTGCGTTAACACTTGGTCCATTTTGTTAGCTAACCCTTAAAACGGTCTCACCGCCCGATCTTTATTAAGGACCGGACGGTGAGTATTTATTGCATATATTTGTTTTTCTTCTGATCAGGCACCCATCATTTTCTTCCATCCCGGAAGAAAAAACTTTTCCAGTGTCTTAAGAGCTTCATTCGCCTCATCTATCGGATAATTATGGACAACCGGTTCAAACAAAGCTGTCAGATATGCTGTTAACAGCAGATGCAGCTGCCCGGCCGGAATATCAGGTGCATTGATTCCGGACTCCCTTAGTTCCTCCAGATATTTAAGGAATTTATCCTGAGCCATCTGTGTCATATCATGAAGATAGTTCTCATACCTGCTGCCTTTGGATCTTGCCACGAGGAGATGATAATCTTCCATATTCGGATAGATCACTTCCCTCATCATATCGATAAAGGAATCCTGCCAGACAACCTTGTGCTGCTTCTTCACCGGCTCCTCATATCTGTGCATATGCGCCGTTGCCCACTCCATCAGCTTCTCCTCTGCAGGAGAGACCAGTTGGCAGAAGAGATCTTCTTTATCTGTACAATGGCGATAAATTCCCGCAGCCGTCATACCGCAACGGTCTGCTATGCTGCGCATGGACGCCTTCTCAAATCCCATTTTCAGGAATTCTGCTTTGGCTGCTGCCATTATCTTAATATGACTGGCTGACTTGTCTCTGGGCAATTATACTGCTCCTCTCTCTGCTAACATTGTATGCTAACATTATTAGCTAACATGTGTATACTATCACCTCTTCTTTGAGAAGTCAATATTCCTCATTATTTTTTCTCAAATCCCTGTTTTACAATCTTCACCATTTCATCCCAGCCCTGCTTTGCCTCTTTGACGAGCGGAAATACCGGATAACAATGGAACATTCCCTCTCCTACGATCATCTTATAATCCACACCATATTTCTTCATGGCTTTCTCAAATGACGGCGCGCAGGCATAAAGGGTTTCGTCTGAACCATAAATAAAGGTCACATGAGGGCAACCGGTGAAATCTCCCTTCTGAAGCCATATCATATATTCAGGAACTGACATGTCGCCATGTCTCATGATCTCCACAGCAGTCTTCATATATTCAGCAGGAATGGCAACGTCTTTTTTATCAAGTTCCAGCATTCTCTGCCACTCTTCATCGGTTTCAACACATGTTCCGGGTGAGATAGCTATTATATGTCCCGGTACTGGCACATCTCTATGTCCATCGTTAATGTAAGGGACCATTCCCAATGCAAGATTTCCGCCTGAGGAAGTTCCGAGTACGGAAATGTTTTCCGCGTTGTAGTCATCAAGCATCACTTTGTATGTTTCGTGGATCATTTCATAAGCCTTGGTCAGAGGATAGTCCGTACAAAGCGGATAGTATGGAACATATACATCTGCCCCTGTTTCTTTTGCAACTTTAAGAGCTTTCTTTACAGCGTCCGGCCTCGGAGCCATCACCATTCCTCCACCTATGATAAACAGATTGGCATATGGCGACTTATTCTTATGTATCATCTTGATCACGGTAAATCCCATCACCTTGATCCTGCTTATCTCAAACTCAGGATCCGATAATTCTGGAATCCGATTTTTCGCATTTTCTTTCTTTTTTATCTCAATGATCTCATCTGCGCTTTTACCTGACCATGCATTTTTCAGTCCTGCGGCTTTTACAATACGCTTAAGAATCTCGTATTTTACACTCATTTGGTTTTCTTTCCTCCTATTTTCTTGCTACAAGGTGCAGACGGTATTTCTTAGCCCTTTCAAGTTTCTCTGTCTTTAAGCCTGCCCTGTCGCAGAATTCTTTTACTTCATCCAAAGAATATGATTTCACATCACCGTGACCGATAAGATTGGCTATCGGCATCTCTGTATGATTCATAAGCCATAACATCGGTTTTGATGCGGTATAATCCTGCAGGATCAATCTACCGCCGGGTCTTAATACCCTCTTTACACTGTTAAAGAATGCCTGAGGATTCGGATAGTGATGAAAGCTGTTGGAGCAAATGATCGCATCAAAAGCGTTCTCTTCAAAAGGAAGGTTCTCGCAATCTCCGACCACCCAGTTGACTCCCTCAAGGTTCTTGGATTTTCCCACTTCTATCATCTTGGGTGTGATATCAAGTCCCGTATAATGCTTCGTTGGATCTTTTTCATACAAAAGTGATATCATCGGACCTGTTCCACATCCGCAGTCCAACAGGTCAATGTAATTCTCTTTTTCCAGCTCCTCAGAAATATAAGGATAATCCTCCTTGCATATCTCATATATCCCTGCCTGATCCGACTCATATACGTCCGCAGCTTTTGAAAACTCCTTGATCGTCAGTTCCTTGTATTCCTTATCTGATCTCATATTTTCCTCCTGCCTGTTGTCCGGAGTTAGTCAAGACTAACTTATTGTTATTTATTTACTCCGCTACCTGAGCGGAGTCTTTTTTCAACTTGGTTATCTATCGCTAACTATAATAGCACTAATTCAAAAGTAAATCAATCATACTCGAAAATGCCCTGTACAGCGTCAGATACATTTAAAATATCCTCATACGCGAGAGAATCTACCCTATTGCACCCTCTTGCTTGTGGATCTATTACCTTTATCTGCTCGCATATGACAGTTCCAGACTCTCCCTTTTTCCCGTTCACCGGAATATGTAAAGGGCCCGCCTGAATTCCCGAAATCACAGGACATATATGAAATATACCTGTTGCCTTTATAAAAGCATTCTTACTGACTATAACAAATATTTGCTTCTTAAAGTCGGTTATCTTAATAATATCCCCTTGATAAAATTCTTTCATAGAATCTCTCTCCCCACAGGCTCACCCCAGTCAAAATCACAGACTGTTATTTCACCATTGTATTCAGCAAGCCGTTCCTCAAAAGATTTATGAACAAACTTTTTTCTAAGCACAATGGTATCATCTTTAACTTCTAAATCCAGAACATCTGAAATCTTTAATTGCATTTGTTCCAAAATATCTTTAGGGATGCGTATTCCCTGGCTATTTCCCCAAGCTCTTATCGCTACCTGTTCCATACAATCACCTCCCGAATGTATATACATTATACCGTATATCCGTTTAATATGCAATCAAAGGCATCCATGGAAAGACCTATACCTAAAAGCAGCAGTTCAATCAGTCCCATTTATCTCTCCGTTTCAAACCGTGATCTCAATAAGATTATCTTCGATCGCAAAAATGCATGATTCATAGTATCCGTCACCGGTCGTTCTCGGGCCGCTCACGACCTCATAACCGTCCTGTCTCAATCGTTCCGTTAGTTCATCAACATATTCTTTACTTCCGACAGAAAATGCAATATGCGAATATCCCGTTCGCTCAATAATCTTTTCCTGATCCTTCAGTACAGGCTTATTCATTATCTCAAGTCTTGCACCATCATCAAATGATATGAAATATGATCTGAAATCCTCGGCATTGTGGTATCCGTCATTCGAAACACCACCCAGATACTTCACAAAGAAGTCCCTGGCTGCTTCAAGATCATTTACATACAATGCCACATGTTCTATCTTCATGTTAATCTCCTACAACTTGTACTGCATAAAGTTGTTGTTATGTACAAATCCGTAAGCCGTATACAGCTTCACTCCCATATCGGATGCAGTGATCTGTACCGCTCCGCATCCGTATTCTCTGGCTTCTTCTACAACTCTGTGAAGCAATTCTCTGGCTATACCTTTTCGCCTGTAATCAGGCTTCGTAAACATACTTGATAACAGTCCGATCCTTCCTGACGGGCACCCGAAATACGGCGGCTTCTCTACAAAAGACATGCCGCTGGTCCCTATGATCGTATCTCCGTCCAAGGCAAGCCATGACACAAAGGTTCCGTCAGCCATATGGCGCTTATAGTATTCCTTAAGCGCAGGCACCAGATCAATGTCTTCCTTTGCCCCTTCTTCTCTTAGCTGAGTAATCCTCATATCTATAAATGTATCCAGATCATCTTCTGTCAATCTTCTGTATACTATCTCCATATTTCTCTCTTCCTTATGCAAAAATTATGGTGACTGACCTTCATCAATCACCATATTATTCTATCACATATTATGTCTTGTAACCATTTCAGATCAATGCTCCGATCAGAGCAACAATCCCTGCAACGATAAAGGACCCCACCACCCATATAAGTGTCAGGAAAGCTCTCTTCTTTAACATCTGCTTCCATGTCTGAACATAAGGAATATCTTCACAACCCGGAAGCAGCCAGAATTTGCTGTATCCCACCCAGAGCTTATCGATAACGATACCGTCAAACCAGTTCATCACTTCAAGAAAAAGAATCGACTGCAGGTATGCCGTCCAATAGTCAGTCACCTTATTCCACAGAGAGATTATAAGAACAAGTGCTATTAGCATGACGAGATAAAACTCAGTCATGAACACTTTCATTTTTTTCTTCATTTCATCTTCTGTTGTCAGTCCAATTTCGAACGCCCGCTCCTGTACTGTCTTAGGATAAAAAAACAGTCCGTCAACAGCACCCCCTCTGACAGCATATTTCACCATCGCCGTAAACAGGGTGCAGTATATTATCAGTTGAATAACAATGATCACACTCATTTCACAAGCTCCATTTTGAAATCACACAACTCATCACCTGCTCCTATAGTCTTTGTTCTGCTGAATTTAAGACCCGGAAGATTGCCGTATGAATGCACATCATTCTCACAAAACAGAATGTTCAGTTCAGGACATCCCTGTTCCGTCAGATATATATTATACGGACACTGTATGATATCCATGCGAAAGCGCCCTTTCTCCTTGGGATAGAATACATTTTTAAAGCCCGCTGTTTCTCCGAACATCTTATGACTGCCGCTATCCCACATGGCAAGGAAAAACTTCCTAAAGCCCGGTATCCTGCACCATTTTGCAATTGTCTGTCCTGTTTTGGTTGATTTCTCTGCCATGATCTTCTTCATGACATCATATGCCATATCCGGATCAACTTCCTTCATGGCAAGATAGATAGCTGCCGCCGGAAAGATGAATCCATCCGTATGCATAGCCACACCTTTGGGCAGACCCTGATGCTCAGCATACATCCGATACAATCGTTCATGCGCATCATTCCATATCTTTTCACTTTTCTCTAATGACAGTCTCGAGGCGATCTCATTTTTGAATACCTCTTTGCCCTTCATGGTCTTAACGGTTTTCTTCTTAAGTTCACTATTCTCTGCCTGCATAGTATCTCCTCCTTAGTCTCTGTATTCCAGCAAAAAATTACAACATTCGTCTCCGCGTCCGATAGTTTTGGTCCTGCCCCATATCAACTTCGGATGCATGTATAAGCCCTTAAAGCTTTGCTGTCGTATTTGTTTTCAGCGAGCAGTTCTTCATATCGCTTTTGTGCTGCGCAAGCGATCTTATATCCCTTTTCTATTCCAATCTCCTCTGCTGCGATCGCACAGGTCGCTTTGATAAGTCTTTGCATACTCTTATTCCTTACTTATCTGCCACGTTTCTATAAACTCAAGTATTCTCCTTAGACTGTCCTGTCTTGCTTCCTCGCATTCTTTTGGATATTTCTTTTCTGCGGGAAGCATATGGTTTAATGCCCATTTGGCATAGCCTGTCATCTCATCCAGGCCGTCTGTAAGTGCGTGACTGGCCTTTTCATATATATGCGCTTCATATCGATAAGGATAATCATTATCCTGAAGGATCTTCATCATCCGCGGAACTGCCTCATCAGACGGCCACGCATCATCATCTTTTACTGCCAGAAAAAGAACTTCCGCATGCATATTTTCTACCCTGATCCTGGACTCTTCCGTGACAGGATTGTGATCATAACCGTAACGCATAAATCGCTTCATGCCGTACTTCTTATCTTTCATGGCACCCGTAAATATTCGGAACAGCCCCTGTTCGATCAAAGACCACGGTGAATACGGGACATCGTTGCCGTGCCATGTATAGACCGATCGTCCCAACCGCTTAAAATTGTTTGTTGTCCCTTCCATCACGTGATCAAAAGGAACTACAGGTATGACACATCCGATCTCCGGTATCAAAGATGCGGCAAGCAGAGTATATCCTGCTCCGGTAGATGCCGACGTCATGGCAACACCTTTTATACCCTTTTCTTCTTTCAGCCACCTGACTGCTTTCTCCACATAATCAACCGGAACGGAAACCAGTTCCTTTGAAAGACCTTCCCACATATAAAAACCCAGAACCAGAACATTATATCCGGCTCTGCGCAGAAACCTGCACATGGATATGCTTGTCTTCTCATCACAGCTGGCCCCACCGGCTGCTATAATGGCTTTTTCAAGTGAAGTTGTTCCCGGATAATAAACTCCGACAAATCCGTTTTTTTCAAGAGTACATCTTTCCATATCATTAATCCTTGGGGGTATTTATAAGAAGCCCCGAAAATGTGATAAGGCTCCCGAAGCTGAGCCATCCGGTTGCCAAAGCATATGCCCATGCATGATTGCCTGCCATTCTCATGACCACTATATCAATGATCCCCAGGAACATCGTAAATACCAGACACCATCTCGGATATGGTGTTTTTCCTTTGGCGAATGCCATTATCTGAACAATATTCATAATCATAAAAAATACAAAGAAGATGGCCGTAACCGGCACAAGGAATAGTTTTGCGAATGCCAGTGCCTCATTTATTGCCATGTCAGGATTTATCCTTGCAACAGCGTTATGATTATATATCGTTGCGCAACACATAACGTGACAAAACGGCCCAAATATCAGCATACCGATCAATCCGGCCCTGTAAGCATGTGCATATTTTTCAGACTCAGAAACAATGACACGATATATCCCGAAAAAACACATCGTCTCAATTGCTATCCCTATCATCCCAAGCGTGGCCGCCCAGAAAATCCTTGTATCTGATACCGAACTATACCTTGAAAAATACTGAGCCATACCTGTCAGAGAAAGATCAGCAGTCCCCCAGCCCAACAACATATCACCGCCTACAAGAGCTATAAGCGATGCGACGATTCCCAGTTTAAACAGATGCACTATTCTGTCCCAGTCGGGTCTTTTACTATTTGTCTCCATAATTCACCATCTCATTCTTGATCATTTGTCTTCCGCCGACAAACATGATCATCCATCCCATACTCTCAAATCCGGAACAGAATCCGTTAAACTGCCAGGGAAATACTATCTCTATAAGGTAACCAATGCCTGCGACGATCAGTGGCGCCGCAAGAATCCACGTTTTCTTGATTCCAAACGTTCCCCTTACAACCATACCGATCCATCCGATAAGAACCGTCAGTTCAAAAGCAATAAATGTAGTCCAATAAGGTACTATCTGAACCAAATATGATCGGTTCCACATTTTTATTGCCGTATCCGTATTTCCACCTGCCGCATCATATATCACATTATAATTATGGATGAGTGTTCCACACTCAAGATGGAAATACAGAAAGCTCATTATACCGAGGATCAATCCGACATTAAACATATCAATAAAGATCTTATCCCATTTGTTCTTACATTCATCACGCTTAAATCTTAGAAAATCGGCAAACGCCAGCGCTGCAACGGTATAGCAAAGTGTACCGACAAGTCCACCGATATTTGAAACTGCAATTCTCCAGTCAGCAATCGTAAGCCAGCCCGAAGAGATCATTCCGGATATCGTCTTACTGTTCAAAGGTTCAATTCCCATACAATAATCACCGATCATACACAACAGCATTCCGGGAATTACCCATATCATCAATTTATTAGTTTTCTTGAGTTGTTCTTCAGTCATCTTTTCTCCTCACCTATCCAACTGACAATATTTTTTTTTGCCTTTACTCTTCAGGTATTCAATTGCAGCACCGATCCTTTCAACCGGCAGATTATGATGACTGTAATCTTTATGCGCCGGAGACAGGGCCAATAACATCCGTAGAAACCTTTGTCAGTTTCTTTTATTTTTTCCATTAATCTTTCCTCCTAACCAGCAATCGAATGAACCAGGCGCTCATCCCACCGTTCATACAAAAGGTATAAAGACCTTTAGAAAAAGGACTTATCGGCAAAACAAACGAGACTGCTCCGATCAAAAGCATCCATGTAAGCGGTGTTATAAAAACTTCTGTCCTCTTAAGTACAGTCTTTCCTCTTGCGATCACTATGATAAGATCGATCATAGCAATCCCTAAAATAAGATAAGCAATAAGAATGCAGGGATCTAAAACCTTATCAAGCCCATTTGTAATTATCACCGCCTGTTCTATTCCAACATTTCTGCACGTGTATGAATGTATAAATACCATCAGCGTTACAACAAAATGAATGATCATCCAGGAATATGTAAGAAATGTAAATACTCTCGCGGCTCCTGCCCTGTCCTTTTCTTCTGTCATAAGGTCCGAAATATGTACAAATCCCTGCCAGAGAAACAATACTCCGATGATCGCGCATACCATTGTTACAGTGATCTTCCAATCCGGATATTCTGCACCATGACCCACGCTAATAAAATAGAAAACGTCATACGGAACCTTCCCCGGATCAACATATCCAAGTAACCAGTCTCCGATTCCGAAAAGCAGGCATCCTATTATTCCCTGTATCGCATATTTCTTTTCCACAATCAATTCCCACCTATATTCCGAAAACGTTTATTTGTTATCTATCTCTCCTGTATGGTTCATCTCTTTTAACAGAATCATACCAAGTATAAGTACAAGTGCATGTCCAAAAGATTCTGTTCCATGATCCAACTGATTGACAGGCCACGGGAATAATGTAAAGAGATTCCCTATCACTCCGGGCATCACCATGGGATTGCAAAGAGTCGCAGCGATTCTCGCACCGGTGCTTTTAAGCGGTATGACTTTCTTCCAGACCAGAACGATCATTATCACGGTCAATCCGATGTCACACAAAAGATAAGCAACTATCATGGGTGTTGCATTGGCATAGAAGACTCTGTTGGCAATATCTGCTGCTGCCTGCATATCTCCATAGTTTTGATATACGTATTTAAAGATCAGTGCAACTGTCATAAACATGGCATGCACATATGCCCATGAAACGGTACCGGTTATATATGCAACTCGAAACATTCTGATCCATTTCTGATTCTTATCATCTCCTGATCTTTCAACGTGTTTTTTCAAAAGACCATACATGCAATGGAATCCCATATAGTACAAAAACGTTCCGACAAAGCCACAGAGTATGCTGGCAACCATTCGCCAGGTCCCCATTTCAAGGTATGCGATCCTCACCATAAATCCTATGCTTTCAGTTGTCTGTCCTTTGCTCGTTGCGGCAAAAAGAAAATCGCCGGTCACATAAAATAAACACCCAATGATACCTGCGATCAGCAGTCTCTTATTTCTTTCATATGTTGTCATATATTCTCTTCTCCTTCGACACGGGCATCACAGGCGCGCTCTATTTCTCTTGCAAACAACTCCGGATTAAAAGGTGCCAGCCCTCCATGACCCACATCCTTTATCTCCTTAAATATCGTTTTCGGAAACACTTTCTTTATGTATGCCACATCGGCCTTGCGGTCCTTCACTTCCTTCTCTGCGATCCAGTATTCGATATGTTTGCATACCGTATTTATATCCTTGGGCATTGAATAATTGTTGCAGGACTCAAAAGTACGCCATATGGTCTTAGCACTGATCATCTTTAAGACTTTTGCCGCGTATTGAACATCCTCTTCTGAGAGTTCATCGGTAGAAAAGGCCTTCTCCAAAAGCTTTGCCCCGCCGATCTTACCCGTATAGATCAAGAGAAAATCCTTTATCGCTATAAATCTTGTAATTATCCACGGAAGCTGATAAGGAGTGATCCCGCCATCCATAACGGCACTTAGAATGCTTACCCTGTTATCAGCCAGTATTCTTGCAACAACGCTGCCTCCCATGGAACAACCATAAATGCATGCTACTTCACTATGGCCATTTTCAATAAGCCAATCCTCCAGCTCTGCGGAAATCTCTTCAACGCTCGTAAAATCGCCCTTTACTTCGGGATCATATCCCGGAATTGCCGGGATGATCAGATGATATTTCTTTTCCAAAAGCGGAATAACATATTCGAAATAATCCCACATCACGATCGAAGGATGTACTAAGACAACTGTCTGCTCATTGTTTTTACCAAATTCGTGTATAGTCATTTGTTCTTTCTCCTGCTAACAAGAAAACCGAATTCATCGGTTTTGATCTCATATTCATCCGCAAGCGGATTGTTGCATCCGACAACACAATAGTCGCATTTATCGCTGTTCCCGCAAGTGCCGCAACGGATGAGCGCTCCGTGTATCTGCTCTATACCAAAGAAATCCGAATTGCACATAAGCGGCAGTACATGCAGTAGATCGTGTTTCTTGGCAAATTCCGCATTCGGACATTGTGTAAAATGATACCTTGCAACACGGTTACTCTTGTCATAGGCCTCATCTACGTTGATAAAGCCCTCCGGGTATTTCAAAGCATCCTTACGATCTCTGTTCCCGGATCTTCTGAAAACCATATCGATCAATCTCATATCAAAGCTGCGGTTCAGATCAAATGTTTTTCCTAACTTTACAAAAGGCCCCATAAAAAGGTTTTGTACAAAGTCCTGTAATTCCGTTATCGGTGGTTTATCAGGAAGTGAAGGATACAGTGCAAATATAAGCAATCCACCATAAATAGCCATGGCATGGCCGTTTTTCTTACCACCGTAATTCGGAAGATCGGGAAGGTATTCATTATATTGTTCCTGAACTTTTCTCCATATTTCTTCTGCCTGCTTTTCGCCGTATCTTGCAACCAGCCATTCCTTTACGGGTTTACCATACGGAAGTTCAGATATTTTCAGATGATTCTCAATCATTAGACCAGTTCTCCTTTGAAGTTCTTTGCCGTATCACTTTCATCACCGACATACCAATAATCACACGAGTCACTTCCCAGCGCACAGGTATGTGTACGGATAAGCATGGCATGTATAAGCTCCGGGATCACATGATCCGTTGCGCACATATAGGGCAACAGATCCATATATCCGTTTGCCTTGGCATAATCTGCAAGAGGGCATCCTACAAGATCAAATCGGACTCCTTCTTCCGTATTATCCGGATTGATCCTGATGCGCCAAGTGTTGCCCCACTGCCCTTTTGATAACTTTTCTTCAACAAGAGCCGCATAAGGAACATATTTCTTATACATGAGTTTTTGGAAGGATCTCATTGTTCTTTTTTTATTGAGATCAATAAAACGACGAAGGAACTTCAGACGACCAAATACATCCTGCGCTATCTCTCCTATGGCATTTCCGTCTATACGATGACCGGATGCCTCATAAAAAGAGATCGCAATGATAAACATATCCAGATTATATGCCATCAGGTTTTCCGAGCCTCCGATGTCCGGTGCTTTGGCATACAGCTCGGGAAACAGTTCATCCGCTTTCTTTATTATCCCTTCCGCTTCACCGGGATACTTCTTTTTTGTGTATCTGATAAATGCTTTCTTTACAGATCTGTCCATTGCCATATGTTTAAATCTCCTTACTGCTTCCTCGGAAACCATGGAATACATCTGTTGACTCGCTTTTTATATTCCGCATATTTCTGTCCGTACAGATCAAGCAGCCACTTCTCTTCTGTATTTATCAGGACTATAGTAATGATCACCCAGTCAAGCAATGGAAGGATCAGCATCCACGCATTGTGCCACATAAGGATTATCCCTGATAACGCTATCCACCAACCGCTGTACATTGGATTTCTGACGCACGAGTATATCCCTTTAGTCTGAAGCTTGTTCTCTGTTATTGATTCATCCATATCTGAGCGGAGTGCACCGATATACCATATAGCCACGCCAATGACTATCAATACTCCTCCTATGATACGAAATATCAATGTCCACGGGCCTTCCAGCGTCCCGATCTTAAATACATACCCAAACACTATTATCCCTATCACATTTAAAACCGCGATTCCGTAGATTATGTATGGTCCCACTCCAAACAACGGAAGTTTCTGGCCTTCCTTCATATAATTCTTAAGCATTTTCCATTCACCTCGCCATTGATGTTATTAATGCATCTGCGGTTAGTTATCGCTAACTCAATATGATAGCACTCAAACTTTTAAAAGTCTATATCTCCGACTTTAATTATGAAAAAAAATCGGATAACCACGCTGCAACGCAGTTATCCGATTATGTTTGATCCTATATTACATTATTTTCTTCCAACCAGTAATGTCGATCCGGAAAGACCCATCCACATAGCCTCGGATCTGCTCATAAATTTACCGTCTGTGGTATCTATAAGTTTTACCTCTGAATAGCCCATTTTCCGTAGCTTCTCCGCAAAGGATTGCATATCTCCATACTTGCCCTTGGACATGATGTCATGTATCGCAAAGGTTCCGCCCTTCTTAAGTGTACGTAGAGTCTCAAGCAGTATGGCCTGACGATCTTTGCTCGGGATATTATGATATACATAATTGCTGGTCACAGCATCGAAGGTCTCATCCATAAAGGGCAGTTTACATGCATCGCCCTGCATGAACGAAGTATTGCTCACGCCCTCTGCCTTGGAATTGTTCTCACAGAGATTCTTGCTGAAGGATGCATATTCCTTGCCCCAACGGTCTATTCCCGTCATTTCTGCTTTCGGATTTCTCTTGGCACACGCTATAGTAAGCGCTCCGCTTCCACATCCTACATCAAGTCCTTTTCCACCATCCGGGATATACACATAAGCCGCAGTACCCTCAATAATCTGTTTAGACATCTGACGGTTTCCGTTGTAAGAAAACGCTCTGTACATCATATACTCCCATATGCTGACGAAGATCATGACGATCGTCAATACCAGCAAAACTATACCAAGCACAGTTTTAAACGTTCCTGCCTGTAAAACGGGAGAAACACCGAATATGATATATAGGATAAGAGCAACACCTGCTCCGCACGCCATTCCGATCACCATCCCCTTGGGCATCCAGTTTTTATAATTCGCTTTCATAATCATCCTACCTACTTCTTACTTCTTAACATTGAATGCACCCATCTGCGGGTATACAGCCGAATCTCCGAGCTGCTCCTCAATTCTGAGAAGCTGATTGTATTTTGCCACTCTCTCGCTTCTTGAAGGAGCACCGGTCTTGATCTGGCAGGTGTTAAGTGCAACTGCAAGATCAGCGATCGTAGTATCTGCTGTCTCGCCGGAACGATGAGATGATATTGCGGTATATCCCGCCTTATGTGCCATCTTGATGGCCTCAAGAGTCTCTGATACTGATCCGATCTGATTCAATTTGATCAATATCGAATTGCCTGCACCAAGCTCAATTCCCTTCTTAAGTCTCTCGGTATTGGTCACAAAAAGATCATCTCCGACAAGCTGAACCTTATTACCGATCTTAGCCGTCATCCTCTGCCAGCCTTCCCAATCTTCCTCATCAAGACCATCCTCAATTGAAATGATCGGATACTTATCTACAAGACTCTCCCAGTGGGCTATGAGCTCGTCTGATGTGAATTCCTTGCCTGACTTGGGCTGCTTATAGAATCCCTTTCCTTTTTCGCTCTTCCACTCTGAAGAAGCCGCATCCATGGCGATCATAAAATCCTTACCCAGCTCATAACCTGCAGCCTTGATCGCCTCAAGTATCTTCTCGATAGCATCCTCATCACTCTTAAGCTGATTGGGAGCGAATCCGCCCTCATCTCCGACAGCGGTAACATCTCCCATCTCCTTTATAAGTTTCTTAAGCGAATGGAACACCTCTGCACACCAGCGAAGTCCTTCTTTAAATGTCGGTGCACCCACCGGCATAACCATGAATTCCTGCGTGTCAACAGCGCTGTCTGCATGTGCTCCGCCGTTTAATATGTTCATCATTGGAACGGGAAGTCTGTTGCCCTGAACACCGCCTAAAAATCTGTAAAGCGGTATGTCCAGCGCCTTGGCTGCAGCTCTGGCCGCTGCAATAGACACAGCCAATATCGCATTTGCACCTAAGTTTGATTTATCCTTAGTTCCGTCAGCTTTTATCATCGCTGCATCAACGGCATATGTATCTGATGCATCAAGGCCAAGTATCACTTCCTTAATCTTGCCGTTGATATTATCAACAGCCTTGGTAACACCCTTACCCAGGTATCTCGACTTATCGCCGTCTCTTAATTCGAGCGCCTCGAATTCTCCTGTAGATGCTCCCGAAGGTGCTGTTCCAAGCGCCACGGTCCCATCAGCAAGTGTGACCTCTGCTTCCACTGTCGGATTGCCTCTTGAATCCAGTATCTCCCTTCCGACTACATCAATGATCTCCAAATAATCTTTCATGATTTATACCTCCTGTATATTTGAACCTCTTGTGAGCGGCTGCTTTTATGCAAGTGCTGCACCGAGACTCTTACATTCTTCAAGCGAATCCTCACCGGGTGCATTATTTGCCATCACACTGTCACACGCAAGACGTGCTCCTGCTGCATTGCATCTGTCTTCCCAGTCTCTCATCCACTGGCCGTCTCCCCATCCGTAAGATCCGAAAAGTGCTATCTTTTTACCTGAAAGCGATCCTTCAACAGCTGTAAACATAGGCTCATACGTTGTTTCTTCAAGCACTTCCGCTCCCATTGCCGGACATCCGAATGCTATGCCGTCAAATTCAGCCACCTTGTCAGCTGTGAATTCATCAGGCCCGAATACGCTTACCTCTGCGCCCTTACCTTTCGCACCGGCTTCAACCGCACTTGCCATTGCGGCCGTATTACCTGTTCCACTCCAATAAACTACTGCTACTTTACTCATATAAAGACTCCTCCTTTGGATATTGATTGAATATATTATCCCGGCACTTTCAAACTGTCGTAACAGTAAGTTGTGTCAGGGATTTACCCATTTTGTGCATTTCCTGATATGTCTCAGTACAAATTCTGAATCTTTCAAAAAGATTCGCTGCCTTTTCGGGTTCAGAATATGCCTTCCAACATCCTCTGCATTTAACTCCACTGCAGGGATGTTTCATAAAACATTCTACATCCGACGGCGGGTATCCGAGGAAAAGACCAATCTCGTGAGGAAATGATTCTTCGCATTTCAAACGTTTTACAAGTTCAACAATGCAGCACTCCGGATTCTTAAGTGTATATCCCATCCTTTTTAAAAGCAGTGATGCCTGTGGATCTTTAAGATCATTCATGAGACGTGAAGGTCTGTAGATATATATAAGCGCATATTTGTGAGTCACTTTAAGCGGTATCACACGAAGGCCTTTATCTCTCAGACTATCGTTGAGCTCTCGAATCTCGTTATTTAATTTCTCTTCATTTATGACCTTTACTGAGAAGAGATTTCCCGTCTTGATCCCCGCAAGAGTCGGTGAACAATGTTCTATTATTAATTCTTCAGGCATCAGTTTATCCGTCCGGAATATGATCGCTTGTATAGTTAGCAAATGCTAACTGGCAACTTATAAAAAAGGGCTATGCCCTTGATACTGAATACCTCTCCCCCGGTAAAGGCCATAGGTTCCTATACCGGAAAGAGAGGATTCACACATGATCTATTAGCGGTTAGCATTTGCTAACCGCCTTCATATTATCATTTACTCTTATTCATGTCAACCGTTCTTGTATATTATTTTTCAAATATGTTCAGGTCAGAAATACTCATAATTCATTATCAGGAAGCTTGAAGATTTACCATATTTGCATAAGTTCCCTTTTTATCCATAAGTGATGTATGATCTCCGCGTTCGATTATCTCTCCGTCTGATATGACTAATATCTGATTGGCATCCTTAATGGTCTTTAGCCTGTGTGCTATAACAAGCAGCGTCTTGTTTTTACAGAGTTCCGATATCGCCTCCTGAATTGCGCGCTCATTATCCGCATCAACACTTGCAGTTGCCTCATCGAGTATCACGATTGGGGCATCCTTTAGAATACATCTTGCTATAGATATTCTCTGTTTCTCGCCACCGGATAATGATGCACCGCCCTCTCCTATCACGGTGTCAAATCCATCAGGAAGCTGCATGACAAAGTCATAGCATCTGGCCTTTTTAGCTGCTTGTATAACCTCTTCTTTGGTCGCATCGGGGCGGCCTATTGCTATATTGTTATATACGGTGTCCTGGAAAAGATATACCCTCTGGAATACCATACTGATCCGGTCCATAAGACTTCCAAGAGCTACATTTCTTATATCTTCACCGCCAACCAGAATACGACCGTTCTTAACATCCCAGAATCTTGCAAGAAGCGAAGCAATGGTCGATTTACCTCCGCCGGAGGGCCCGACAAGCGCGGTCATTTCACCTTGTTTAACCTTAAAAGAAACGTTTTTAAGAACATCCTTCTCGGTATAACCAAAGCTTACATTGTCATATTCGATCTCAGGAATATCTGATCCTGCGACACTGTCGCCAAGTTCTTTGTTTCCTTCATCCTTAAGTTCTTCTGCTGCAAACACTTCCTCTATTCTGTCAAGACTCGCACTCGTCACGGTAAGCCTGGCCATCTGACTGTAATAACTCTTGATAGACACAAACATATCAAAAAGGAACAGCGCCATACCGACCATATACACATCACTTATCTCACCCATATTGAAGAGATACGCGCATAGAGCAAGTACCAAAGCTGTACCAATACCGAATGTCAGATATAGAGCCCTGGCCCAAGGTCCATATGCCACTTCAAAATCAATACTTTCCTTGCAGCTTTTTTCGAATTCATCCGTAAGCCTCTTTGATCTTTCGCCCAACATATTGTATGACTTGATGATCCCGATACCCTCTGCGAAATCAAGCACTTCCTCTGTTAATGATTCACTGTCCTCCTGTTTGATGACGGAATGCTTCATTGTAGTCTTAAGCATCAGATTTCCTACGATGATAAAGACAGCTACTATCACCAGTGACAGCAGACCCAATCTTATATCCATAACAAACATCATCACAGTCATAAGGGTCTGTGAAATGATGAAAGTCACAAGCTCTGACAGTACTCCCATACAGTTCTCTTCGATAAAGACCATATCCGTTGCCAGAACAGAACTTATCTTGCCCATATTTCCTTCCGTAAAATAACCCATCGGAAGTTTCCTTAAATGATCACCCAGTCTTAAGCGCATATCAGCAAAGACCATATAACCTGTAGCCGACTGCAGCACATTGGAAACATGTTCAAATACTGCCTGAAGGATAACGCTTGCCAAAACGGCTATGCCGAGGTAAATACATTTTGTCTTATCCATCCGGCCCTGCATGAAATAACTGATACACAGAAAACATAATATGAGCGGCGCTTTCATCATGATTCCTTTTAGAAAGGCTGTCAGATATGAAGCACGGATCCTTCCTTTATACTTCCCGGTATTATTTATAAGTCTGTGCATTATCTTTAACATGTCATTACGCCTCCTTGATCTTCCATGTGCTTGCCGATACCGATGCATCCCACAGTTTCTTGTATTCCGCACAGTCTCTCAATAATGCATCATGCGTATCCGCAGCAATACAGTTGCCTTCTTTCATCACGCATATCTTGTCTGCATTTTTGATGGTTGAAAGTCTGTGTGCGATCACAAGCACCGTTTTATCTTTTACGATCTCATCAAGTGCCGCATTCATCTTCTCCTCATTCTCCGGATCCATAAATGCAGTCGCTTCATCAAGAACGATTATCGGTGCATTCTTAAGAATCGCTCTGGCAAGAGATATCCTCTGACGTTCTCCTCCCGAAAGCTGCTTACCGCTGTCACCTGCCTGCGCCATGATGCCTTCAGGGAATCTGTCTAGGAACTCGTTACACTGCGCTCTGGCAGCTGCTTCAAGCACTTCTTCTTTTGTTGCATCCGGCTTGCCTATGAGGATATTCTCATACAGACTGGTATTAAAGAGGAACTGCTCCTGTGACACAAATGCCACCTGATCGTTAAGTGCTTCAAGCGACATATCCGTGATATCCTGTCCTCCGATCGTTATGTTTCCGGAATCTATGTCGTAATAATGTACCAATAGCTTAGCCAATGTCGATTTACCGCTTCCGGATTCACCTACAAGCGCGGTAGTTGTCCCCTGCTTAAGCGATAATTTGACTCCGTGAATAACCTCTGCGTCCTCATATCCGAAATGAACATCCCTAAAATCAACATCGAGATTCTTACCCGTAAATCCGGATGTCCCCTCCTTAAGCGGAGGATGATCCATCATCTTCTCAAGTTCAGTGATCTTATAGTCAAGCTGTGGGAACTTTCCTGCAAAATTGAGTGCCTTTAAGACCGATGGACCGACCGCAAATGACATACAGAGGACAAGAACCATCTTATCAAGTGTTATGGTTCCTCCGAGTACCATCAACGAACCGAAAGGCAACATCAACAGTACAAGACACGGAAGTACGCTCGAATAGATCGCCATCCACGGCCAGCATACCTTGTACCAGTCGATCGTGAAGTCACGATAGCTTTTAACCATATCACCGAAACGCTTATAAGAATCTCCGTCTTTGTTAAAGACCTTTACGACCTCCATTCCGTTTACATACTCTATGATCGTATTATTCATCTTCGCAGCAGATTCATAATAGGCATTCATCTTCTCCATACCGGATTTCATCATCATACCCATGGCGAACATCCCGATGATCAGGGGCACAAGCGATAAAAGTCCCAGTCTCCAGTCAAAAACGAACATCAGAATAATGATCAGCACCGGGATAAGTATATTGGCAATTCCTTCGGGAATGGCATGAGCCAGCAACAGTTCAACCTGATCTATATCATCAGTGAACACTTTCTTGATTCGCCCCGTCCCCAGTTCAGTAATGTTCCCGAGGGGTTGTTTCTCAAGCTTGCTCTGAAGTGAGATTCGCAGATTTTTCAAGGTGTTATATGCACTTATATGCGAAAATGTAAGTCCCTGTACATATGAGACAGAAAAGATGATCTCACATAAGGCTATCGCAACGACTCTTATCAGAATAAAGGAAGCATCAATGTGCTCTCCCCTTGTAAGCGGCGATATTATCTGATACAGAAAAAAGTACGGTATCACATTCGCTATGATACCAAGCGACATCAATATTGCCGCCCATACGGTATACTTTTTGTACTCCCCTATGTAAGGAGCTACTCTTTTAAGCATTTTTATTTCCTCCCTTTTATTAACAAATGCTCTGTTTTATTTAATTTTCGGTTAGTTATTGCTAACCATATGCCAATATATAAACCGCTCGCGGCGGTTTATTATCTATGTATTATTCCATTCCTATCGCACTTGCCCAGTTGAAGAAACGGCACAGTACCTTACAGTGCTCTTCTATTTGCTTCCACGACATTTTATGAACAAAGGGCTCATATATCGCCGTCCAAAAAGCCGTACACATGACATGCATCTCGTTTTTTGTGATCTCGGCATCAGCCAGCCCTCTTCTGTGCGCCTCTTCATAGTATTGCATATAGGCATCTGTCATTCTAAGCGCGAAATCATGACCGTAGTTCTCATAAACCGTTCCGGCAGATTTATCAAGAAGCAGAACAAAATCGCCTCTTATCTTCCAAAGAGTTTTAAAAAGATCAAGCATGTATTTTTCATCCATGGACCATGTATATCTAACCTCTTGGTCTGTCATTGAAGAAAAATCCATGTCAGTTCTGACGTTCACAAAACTGTCAAGAGTGTCCACTGTCTCGTTTACAACAGCGCAAAAAAGTTCTTCCTTACCTTTATAGCGCTTATATACCGCTCCCGTAGTCACTCCTGCATTATCACAGATAGTCTTAAGATCCGCCTTGATAAATCCACGATTCATGAACTCATCCCTTGCGCTTTGAAGCAATCTTGAATCAATACTCGTATCACGAACAGACATTTTTCCTCCAATAAAAGATAAAACAATTACCGATAATTGCGTTATCGATAATTGTTTTATCATATAATCTTCAGCCTGTCAACCCATATTAAATACAGGTTTCAGTTTTTATTGAGGATTTTTGAGTTTATTCCCAACGATCCAGTAATCGCATATGGGGCCACCCGTAGCAAGAGTATACTCCCTGATCAATCTCCCTTTTGAAGCCTCCGTGAGAATATGATCAAGTTCGCAACAAACAGGCAGAACTTCAATATATCCTTGTTTCCTCGCAAAATCATTTAAAGGACATCTGGTAAAAAAATAGAAACTTCCGTCTTTATGCTTTGTCTCATCGAAATTGAAATCCCATGTTTTGTCCTTATACTGCGGATGCTCATCTGTCCATGCCTGCATCCTTCTAAATTTTTCTTTGGCTTTCAAGACATCTTCGGGCTTGTTCATATCGCTTTTTCCGATAAATCTCCTTGCAAATGACTTAGTAAGAAAACTCCTTACAACCGTCCTGTAACTTTCCGTATCTATCGCACCGTCAGCAGCTTTCCAAATCGCCATAAAAACAAATGCCATATAGATATTCCCCGCCATAGGATTATCAGAACCGATATCGTCAACCTTAGAAAGCATATCCCTGTATATCGCGGGTGCCTTCTTAAATGCATCCCTTGTCACGGTCTTTCCGTATTGCTCCACCATATACTTCTTCATCATCAACGGAAACAAAGTGATGAATGTGCCTTTATATTCAAGCATTGTTGTAACCTCCCTTATACTATGCTATCTTCCAAGATACCGCTTCTTTTCTTTCAGATACGAAATCCTTATAGATTCCCTTCTGTGCCATAAGTTCTTCATGTGTGCCCTTCTGGGCTATCTTGCCGTCCGACACAACGATGATCTGGTCTGCATGTCTTACTGTCTTAAGTCTGTGAGCGATCATGATGATCGTCTTGTTCCTGGTCAGTTCTTCTATAGCCTTTGTAAGTTCAGCTTCATTCTCCGGATCCACATTAGCAGTGGCTTCATCAAGGATTATTATCGGTGCATCCTTCATGATCGCACGTGCGATCGAGATGCGCTGCTTCTCACCGCCGGATAGAGAAGCTCCGCCCTCACCTATGACAGTTTCATAACCATCAGGAAGACTCATGATAAAATCATGACATCTTGCTTTCTTGGCAGCTTCAATGACCTTATCCATAGAGGCTTCCGGTTCACCGAATCGGATATTATTGGCGATTGTATCTTCAAAAAGATAAACTCTCTGGAAAACAAAACTGAAATTCTTCATAAGCGAGTCGAAGTTGTATTCTTTGACATTTTTGCCGCCAAGCAGCACCTCGCCCGATTTAACATCCCAGAATCTTGCCATCAGATTGGTAAGAGTCGTCTTTCCGCCACCCGAAGGGCCGACTATGGCCGTTGTTGTATTTGCCGGGATCTTTAAGGACACATTATCTATGATCGTTCTGTCCTCATAGGCAAATGATATATTCTTAAGTTCTATATCCATATTCTCAGGTTTATGATCAGCACCGTCTATGTCCATGGGCGGGATCGACAAAACTTCATTAGCCTGACTTACAACGATATCAACATTACGCATAAGCGCAGAGAATCCGCCCATCATATCCAGGCTCTCATATACCATGAATGACGATATGATCATAAGGATCGCATAGAGCAAAGGCATTGTTCCGTTTATGCAGAAGAACACAGAAGCCAGAGCCATAAGTACACCTGTAAGTTTTGTTGTGATACCCTGAAGACACATGAAAGGTATGACCGAATATTCAAGTTTGGTATCTGCTGCCTGTTTTTCAACGATCGCACTCTCAAGTTTCCTGGCAGTCTTATCCGTCAGGTTGAAGTTTTTCACTTCGGCAATACCTTGTATATATTCTATGACTGCTGTCACAAGACCTTCATCCGCCTTGGACTTCCTCGGCGCAACCGGTTTCGTTGCTCTCTGCATCATGGTATTGAAGAATGAGAACAACATGATGCCGGCAAGCAGTATCAGCGCGATCCTGTAATCAAAGAACAATATACATACGAATATCACCGAAGTCATTATGATACCCTGTGTCGATATCATAACTACCAACGTGGCCACATCTGCGAGCATCTCCATGGTATTGGTCGTGATGTTGGTGATCCTTCCAAGACTGTTGGCATTAAAAAATCCCATTGGCAGATATCTTAAATGTTCAGCTATTTCTATACGCTTACCGCTGCTGGTGTTATAACTTCCTTCTGTCTGAAGCATTGTAGTCTTAAGACCCACAAGCACCTGTCCTGCTATGGACAGACACATGATCCCTAAAGACAACCATACATTGGTCATTGACATGTTTTTATCCAAGATTCCCTGTAATATGATCGCTATGGCCGGAATTCTTAAGGTGGCAAATATCGCTTTTAAAACGCCCAAAAGCATGGCCTTATATAGTTTCTTACGGTTCGTCTCATTACAGAAATCAAAATACTTTTTTAATGTTCCAAACATCACGCCACCTCCGAATCTTTTGATGAAATATGTGCATTCCACATATCCTTATAAAGCGAGCAATCGGTAAGGAGCTCATCCTGTGTCCCGCTTGATATGACATTACCGTCATCTATTACGATAATCTGATTGGCGGATACTATCGTTGATAATCTGTGAGCTATGACTATCAATGTCTTGCCCGATACAAGTTTTGCAACACAGCGCTGTACCAGTGCCTCATTCTCAGGATCGGTATATGCCGTTGCTTCATCAAGTATCACTACCGGCGCATTTTTGAGCATCGCTCTCGCTATGCTTATCCTCTGTCTCTCACCGCCTGACAAGTGACCTCCCGCTCCTCCGACCACAGTATCATATCCCTTTTCAAGGTGCATGATAAAGTCATGACATCCGCATGCCTTGGCCGCATTTATCACATCTTCATCAGATGCCCCAGGTCTGCCCATCCTGATATTATCCATGACAGTTTCATCAAACAGGTAATTATCCTGGGACACATATGCTATATATTTGTTATATTCAACAAGAGGTATTCTCTTGATATCTACTCCTCCGTACAGAACTTGTCCGCTGTCTGCATCCCAGAAGGAAGCAATAAGTTTTGCTATGGTCGACTTGCCGGAACCCGACGGACCGACAAGTGCATTGACCGTTCCTTCCTTGATGGTCAAGTTGATACCGTGAAGAACTTCCTCGTCTTTATACCCGAAATGAACATCCTTAAATACGATATCGCTCCCCTGCGGCTTCTGCGTCATCACATCGGGACGTTGCATCTCACGTTTTTCAAGGATCGTTACGACCTCGCCTATGATAGAGCCCACCTTGGACATATTATCTACGTGTCCCGCTATGACCATAAAAGGAGCAACTAACCCGAGTGTAAGTATAATGAGTAAAAGCGCATCGGCTCCGTCAACTCTTCCCGTAATATAAAACCAACCGGTAAAAGGAAGCAGCGATAACAGCTGTGCCGGAAGCAATGTCATCGCCAGATTCTGCCACAGATTACACCGCCTCATCCATTCTATAAAACAATCTGCGCCCTCTTTTGCCGCCAATATGAATTTCTCATACGATGTCTTGGTCTTACCGAAGGCCTTTATTACCTCGATACCATTGATATACTCCACTGCAGTATCATTTAATGCTTTGGTCTTAACAATGGTATTCTTATAGCTTTCATCAGCGCCAACCATCATAAGGCCATAGAATACTGCACCGAGCGGTATTGATAACAGAGACAGCAGTGCAAGTTTCCAATTGACATTCAACATCAGAATGAATATTCCTATCGGAACGATAGCATTGGAGATGACTTCGGGAATGATATGTGCCAATGTAGTCTCAACCGAATCAACTCTTTCTACTATAATGTTCTTATAAGTTCCGGACGAATCATCAAGTACATCTCCCAATGGCATGAGACTTAATTTCTTAGTCAGTCTCCTCCTTATCTCAGCCAACACACCGAATGTTGCCTTATGAGACATGGTAGTGGATATTGTGTGGAATATCTTATTGATCAACCAACAGATAGCAATGTACCCACACTGTATCAGGTAGTAATTCATATCCCGGTTCCCGTCTATGAGGGATCTGATAATTCGTGCAATAAACAGGTACGGTATGAATCCCGCCGTCACACTGATCACCGCCATGATCACACTTGTAAGATAAGCACTCTTGTTCAGGCCGGCGAATTCTGCCACCCATGCCAATGTGCTCTTTTTCTTTTCCTTCATTACTCATCTTCCTTTCGTTACTTTCTATAGTTAGCATTTGCTAACCTAGTGGTATAATTAAATGCCTGCATCAAACAGGCAGATAATCCTAACGGATATTCAAAAAATGTTTCATACCTACAAGACAGAATTCAGATGCCAACTCCGTCTCCCTGACAACTTCTTCTTCTGTTTTATCTTCAAGCAACCCGTCAAATACGGAGGATACCACAAAATGGCTGATCTGTTTAATAAGCCCTTCCGATATCTTCTCGGTATTATCAATATATGAGCTGCATTTATCAAGGAATTTAATGGTATTTACAGCCTCTTCTTTTGCAAGTCTTTCAACAAAGTTATCATACTCCGTTCCGGCGCTTGCAGTAAGAAGCAACACAAAGATATCAGCATGTTCATATACGTAATGTATAAACAATCTGTTTGAGGAAAAGGTCTGTTGCATGACTTTTTTGATATCCTTCGCAGAATGTATCTCCATATACGAACGGTTCTCCTCATCATACAACTCTTGCATTTCATTTATAACAGGGGATACAAGGTTTGAGAAAAGATCCTCCTTGCTGTCAAAGTGCGCATAGAAAGCTCCGTTAGTCACTCCGGCATCCTTACAGATCTGCCTGATTGAGGCACCGGAAAAACCTTTCGCCAGAAATTGTTCCTTTGCACTTTTTAATATACTGTCATGAGTCTGATCATAATCATATCCCATGTGATCACCTCGTATATGCCAACATTACTTCGTAATATTACACTGTAATATTTATGTTGTCAAGCGATTTTTATACAAATAAGACAGTCGGCCACATTTGGCCGCCTGCCTTACATTTGCTCTTTTCCCGAATACTTTTGTTCTTCTTCGTTATATTTTTTTCTGTCACATACCGCGATTATCATTCTTCCACTCTGTCGGAGTGACTCCGAAGCGTTTCTTAAATGCCGCGGAGAACTTACTGGCGTTTGAATATCCGCAGATTCCCGCGATCTCCGTTATGGACAGTTCATTATCAAGCAGCAGGTTCTTTGATTCCTGCATTCTGACCTGTGTCCTGTATTCGAAAATAGTCATGCCGTACATCTGCTTGAATACTCTTTGCAATGTCGTACGGTTTAAGTAAACTCTATCGGCCAGTTCCTCAACAGAAATATCTGAAGCCAAGTCATCTCCCAGTATCTTACGTGCGGCATGAACCTTATTAGCTGAGTCTCCGCTGAAATAGCGATATCCTGTGCTTTTAGCAGCCTTGGTATCTAGAAGAGCCAGTATCGCGCGAAAAGTTAACAGTTTTCTATGATATTCTCCGTATTTCTCCGGCAGCATTACCATTTCCGTGAATATCATCTTAAGCATTTCATTTGCCGGAAAACTAATACATGAATCCGCATTAACGACATATTCAAACAACAGCTTTTTATCAAACTCTTTTGTTCCCAAAAAGCTGTTTAAAATTTCAGGCAATGTGTCTACTAACAGAACTATGCTGACACATCGTATGCCACCTTTACCGAAAGATATTTTCTTGGCCCACACTCGGCTGTTGAATATACATATATCGCCCTTATCGGCTGAGGCAACACGCCTGTTTTCCATTTCAAAATCGGCGTGCCCCTCCACCATATACATTATTTCGATATAATCAACAGATTCCGGCAGATCCCTGACTACGGGATAATATGACTCCAGCTCTGAATATATCAATTCAATCCCCGATGTGATCTCATAGTTTCGCATGATGCCTTCACCGGCTTCACTTTTTAGGCGATAGGTTTTCTCAGATTCCTTATCGCACATTATATACATAAATTTTTTAAAGAGTTCGTCTGCGTTTACTTGGACACGATCGGATCTTTGCATTATGCTTCCTCAAATAACAGTCTATTAAAATATATCTATCAGGCTATCGCCAGCCTTTCCTCTTTTCTGATTCCCTTAAATGCACCGGACATTAAGATCACCGCCATTACCAGCACAACCACATCCGTAATAAGCTGCGCATAGAATACACCTTCCACACTTTTGGTAAATACAAGCGGCAGGATCAATACAAGCGGCAGGAAGAGCAATACCTGTCTGAGGAGTGTAAGGATCGCTGCATTACCGGCTTTACCGATCGCCTGGAAGAACGTTATAGCAAGGATAAGAACGCCATATGTTATATATGATGTGAACAATACTCTTAACATCGGTGCCCCTGCTTCAACGATCGCTGCATCGGTTATAAACATCGAAAGCATCGCTTTAGGCGCGATCATTATCGGAATGTAGAATACAGCTGCAAGTATCGTTGCTGCGATCATAAACGCTTTGTTAAATGAGCGAACTCTGTCATATGATTTCGCTCCATAGTTAGTTCCAATAGCAGGCTGATATCCCTGACTTATACCCCAAAGAGGTATAAACGAAAATGCCTGGAGACTAAGAGCCGCACCCAGTATCGTTTGCCATTCACCGCCTCCGCAGCGCTCAACCGTGTTGTACATTACTGTCTGCTGTAACATGCTCATTACCTGCATCATCATCGCAGACACTCCAATACTGAGAACCGGTTTTGTGATGGAACCAATAACTCCAATCTTGTTTATCTTTACGTTTTCACTCTTCTTTGTGAAATATACGAGTGCCAGAACGGCCTGGAATAACTGTGCGCTGATCGTCGCAACTGCCGCACCAAGGATTCCGTTTTCTTTGCCGAAAGCCATGATCAGTATAGGATCAAGGATTATATTAAGTATCGCCCCGGAACCCATAATAAGCATTGCTTTCTTAAGCTTTCCTTCGCCGCGCATTACCATATTCGATGACTGCGCGAAGTTAACAAACAGAGAGCCCATAAATACTATCTTAAGATATCTGTTTGCCTCTGTAAGAATATCACCCTTCGCTCCGGAAAGCGAAAGAAGCTGCTTGGTGAATATAAGTCCTACAGCCATGATTATCACAGACAATATCACTACCAGCGCAATAAGATTGCCCATGATCTTATCAACTGTTTCCTGATCCTTCTTCCCGATAGCTCTTGAAAGCACTGATGCGGACCCCGTTCCGATAAGTGTAGCGATACCACTGTTTAACAGTGTGAACGGATAAGCGACCTTTACAGCAGTCATTGCTTCCGGTCCTACCATCCTGCCCACAAAAACAGCATCCATAAAATTATAAAGGCCTATGACGACCATTCCCAGAATTGCCGGGATACTGAGTGAAAGCATCGTCTTGACAATGTCTCCACTCACCAGATTTTCTCTTGCATTATCACCACTCATTTCTTTAAACCATCCTTTCATTTAGTCGAGTTAGCATTTGCTAACCAGAATGAGTATATATAAGGAGTGGTCGTAAGGCCACTCCAAAATGCAATCACCACTCCAATCTGCAATTTTATTCTATCCCACTGTGATCACACCGGCATTACCATGAATTCATCGATCGCTTTCAAAACAGGCTTGGCATATTCATCTCCACCAAAAAGCCATTGCTCATGCTGCATATCAAACTCTCTTATATCAGGATCATGGAAATGCTTTTTATAGCGATTCAGATATTTCTCACCCATCTTATTGGCGTAAATAAAGTGAGCCTTCGTATGCCCCACATTTATGTCATTTTTCAGATGTGTGAGCAGATCTGTATAATATTCATTCTTAATGGATTCCGGATTAAATTTAGAAAAGCAAGCCATGAACTTATCTGCAGCTTCATCGTCCATCAGGAACATCTTCTTTAAGCTTTCTTTTGTCTTCTTCTGCTTCTTCTCACTCTTTGTAAAGCTTGTAAGCAGCGGAACAACAAGCTTACTTTGAAGCCACGCCGATGCTTTTCCACTCTGATCAAGATCGGGACTGCCGAAGATCGCATGATCGATATGTACATTCTCCCTTTGCACCAGCTGTCCGACAAAGCTTGATCCCAAAGAAGATCCGATCGCTCCGTCCAGTCTGCCGTTATGCTTAGTCTGTATATACTGTTCGATCTTTTCAGTGACCGTTATCATATCCGGAAATATCACATCACTTCCGTCAAATCCGTCATAATTTACACAGATCAGATGATATTTCTCCGATAATACCGGTATCACTCTTTCAAAATTGGTCTGCCAGTCACAGCATGTACCCGGTAAAAGCATCAATGTCTTTCCGGACATGTTGCCCATTTCTTCAAACTGCATGTTCGCATTACCTCTTTATCGTCAGCCTTTAAGCCCGTTGGACTGCCTGATCATATCTTCTACAACAATATCATAGATCTCACCTATAGAGTTGCAATATTCCAATATCTTCCACGGCTCGTTCGTATGAAAATGGATCTTTATCAGATCTTCATCTCCTGCCGCGATAAGACTGTTTCCCTCAAAGTGATCTGTTATATAATCCGCGATCTCATCTTCATCAAGATCCTCTTCACGCCTGTCGATCAGAAGCTGCGTGTCGTATCGATATGCAAACTGATCATCCTCTGCATCAATTGAATTAATGCCCATACTATCTCTCCTTCCCGGCATATTTTGCCGCAACACAATCAAAATATCTTCAATTACTGTACTCCGATCATACCAGCGAACAAACCCATGCCGCAAGTGCCGAAGCAGCAGGGAAAATGACCAGAAGCTTAAGTAACTGGCTCTTTATATTATACCCGTATTTCCTGTTAGAATACACACTTTCAACTTCCGGAAAATAGAACTGGAAAAAGTGGTACTTCATAAGCAGGAAATAATCGAAACAGATCATATCGTAGATCTTATAGACAGTGAATATAAATACGAATCTGAAAAAGAACTGAAAGAATGTAAAACCGCTTCTGAAGCCGTCCCAGATAGAGATCACACCGACACCCAGTATCATCAACATACTGAAGATCATCAATGTCCACCCTATCGTTCTTGCCCCATAGAACAGTTCCTTATCCCTGGGGATCAACGCTTCCTGCGCTTCCTTGGGCGCAGAAGAAAAGAATTTCTTATCCTGAATAAAGGCCACGGCCGAAAACATCATCAGAGTGATCGCCACACAGAATACTATCGCCAAAAAGACAGTTAGTAACATCTCTGATATCCTCCCAACTATTTCTTCGCCACAACCGCGATCCACGGCTTAGAATCGTGATGATCGCTTTTAACTTCGGAGAATCCGGCACTCTTAAGCGCGGCAGTGATCTCTTCTATCGTATGGCACTTCATACCGTCTATTATCTTCTCATACTTAAGGCTCGCTTCATCCACACCGTCTGCTTCATTAACTATAAGAAAAGTTCCACCGGGTTTTAGCACCTTGGCCACCTGCGCAAAACACTTCTCAAGACCCGGCCAGAAATAGATAGTCTCAAAAGCTGTGGCAAGATCATAATTATTCTCCGGAAGATCCAGCGACGATACATCGCCCTGTTTTACTATACATCTTCCTGCCTCGATCATATCCCTGTTATATTCCCTTGCTTTACCTACAGAGACACCCGAATAATCTACCGCTGCAACCTTCGCATCAGGATATCTTCTTAACAGTTCTCCGGCATTCCTTCCACCGCCGCAGCCCAACTCCGCTATTTCCCTCGGTGCCATAGAACCCAGGTGAGACATTCCCCAGTCAGCCATCTTGGCATGACCGCCGTTCATTCCTCCGACCATAACCTTACCCAAGAATCCCTCAGGCTTTCTTGTCTGGCTGACAAATTTCTTAAAAAGGCCCATTATTAACTTCCTCCTGCTATTTGTATATATTCATAGTCTTTTATTTTCTTTCCACGGGTTTGACTAAACCGCCTTATTCGGCAAAAGATCCGTCATACTCTTTAATCCGAGTACAACCGTAGACCCGTTATGAAGCATTGCAGATGTTGCCGGAGGCATAACGCCGGTGATACCCAATACTATCAATGCCGTATTAAATCCGACGATAGTCCTGTAATTGAACTTTATCCTCTTCATCAGAAGTGTACTGATCTCTCTCAGTATGGCTATACTTTCGAGGTTATCTGAACCAATGGTTATATCTGCTATCTGTCTGGCGATCTCCGCACCGTCACTTATGGCGATGCCTGCATCAGAAGCAGAAAGTGCCGGCGAATCATTGATACCGTCACCTACCATTATCACTTTTCTTCCTTCTTCTTTTACTTTCTCCACATATCCGGCTTTATCTTCCGGAAGTACTTCTGCATAGTATTCGGTTATACCGGCCTCGGCTGCAATCTTAGCCGCAGTTCTTTCACTGTCCCCGGTCATCATCACGATATGTTTAAAGCCTTGTGCTCTGAGTTTTTCAACCGTCGCTCTTGTCTCCTCGCGCATGGGATCTTCTATGAGAATGCAAGCTGCAAGCCGCCCGTTCTTTGCAAAATAAAGATGCGAATACTCATCCGGAAGCGTGTCAAATATGCTCTTTCTATTGTCCGGAATCACCACGCCTTCATCCTCAAACACAAAATGAAAACTGCCTATGACAGCCTTTTCTCCCTCTATCTCAGAGGCGATGCCATGAGCCACAATATACTCCACATTTGTGTGCAATTCGTCATGCATCAACCCCTTATCAAATGCCGCGTCTACAACAGCTCTTGCAACCGAATGCGGGAAGTGTTCTTCAAGACATGCTGCCTGTCTGAGCAGTTCATCCTCCGATTCATCGCAAAAAGCGACAACTCTGACAACCGTCGGCTTTGCTTTCGTAAGTGTTCCCGTTTTATCAAAGACTATAGTGTCTGCCTCAGCCACAGCCTCTAAGAATTTTCCACCCTTAACAGTAATATCATATTGTGAGGCTTCTTTGATGGCCGAAAGAACAGATATCGGCATGGACATCTTAAGTGCACATGAATAATCAACCATAAGCACCGATACTGCCTTGGTAACGTTACGGCTGAAAACCCATGTTAATCCTGATGCGAGCAGGATATATGGAACCAATCTGTCGGCCAGCCTCTCAGCCTTGCTCTCCACCGAAGACTTGAGTTTCTCCGATTCTTCGATCATCTTTACGATCTTATCAAATCGTCCGCAGCCTTCTGTCTGAGTGACCTTTATTGTTATTTCGCCCTCTTCCACTACAGTGCCCGCATATACACTCGAAGAGATGCTTTTATGAACAGCCACGGATTCACCTGTCATAGACGCCTGATTGACCATGGCTTCTCCGGATGTTACTTCACCGTCAAACGGGATCATATTGCCCATTCTGACAACAACTATGTCCCCGCATGCGATCTTTGATGAATCTGTCAGGATCTCCCCGTCATCGGTAAGCATCCATACTTTATCGATATTTAAGGACATCCTTCTGGCAAGATCATCAACAGAACGCTTATGAGTCCACTCTTCCAGGGTATCACCTATCTTAAGAAGGAACATCACATTCGATGCCGTGTTATGATCACCTGTAAGTATCGCTGCCGTTATGGCCATCGCATCCAGCATCTCCACCTGAAGCTGCCCGTTTTTAAATGTCTTAAGACCTCTCCATATATATCCCAGAGTCTTGGCCGTATCCCAGATCCTCCTGATATCAAACGGAACAACAAGACGCTTTGCAAAATGCATGACAACTGTAGTGACAAGCTTGTCATAATATGCTGCCGACAGTTCTCTTCCCGAACATTCAAATACTCTCTCCGGCACCTGAATATCATCAAAAGAGAAATCTTTTACTATGTCTTTAACCCTTGATCTGTCGCAGTCAAAGACGATCACCGCATCTGCGGTCCTTTCGTATACCTTGACTTCTCTTATCTCGTCGAAATTCTTCAGATAATAGTCAAACGTATCCGCCTCGCGGAAACTCATTCGCTTCATCGCAAGGTGGATACGCATTCTGTTTCTGATCTCATGTTTGATCGTGAATCTCATTCTGCTGTTTCTTCCTTCTTTGCTCTTTCCTCGTTGATAGCCTTAGCTTCTTCATAGATATCCGAGCAGTTCTCCTGCAGAACAGTCACCTGATCCAATACGGAATCTTTTGCCCTTAATACACCCGCCGTACAATGTGTGTATACCTTCTTGGCATCCTTAGATGACAATACCTTTATGCCCTCTAAGCCAAATAACGTACCAAGTGCAAAAATCCCTAATCCTTTTAACTTCATATTCCATTCTCCTTTCAATACAACCTTTACTACTTTGCTACCACTATTTCTTTGCTGCCTTCGGCAGTTTCATGCGCATTGATAAATTCATCAAGACATTCATATGTCTCATCGCTGATGGCATGTTCCATAAGACACGCCTCTTTATCAGCTGTTTCCTTATTGACCCCCATAAATCTAAGAACTCTGGACAGGAGTGAGTGCTTGCTGTATACCTTTTCAGCGAACGCTCTGCCCTCTTCGGTGAATATTATCCTGCCGCCTTTGCCGATATAGATCATGTTCGCTTCGCGTAATCTCTTCATGGCATTGCTGACGCTGGGCTTAGACACTCCCAGTTCTTCGGCAATATCAACCGATCTCACCGATCCGTTTCTGTTACTCAGGATCAATATGCTTTTCATATAATCTTCAAGCGAATTACTTTTCCCCATTTTTCCGTACCGTTTTGTCTATCTGATATCCGTCACTTTATATCCCAGATCCGTGATCACTCTGGTAAGCTCATCATCGCTGATCTGCTTACCCAGCTTAACCGCAGCCTGTCCCTTTGCCCGGCTCACCTTGGCCGACACGCCATCAATCGAATTAAGCGCATTATGGATACGTCCGGAACAGTGATCGCATGTCATTCCTTCTATGCCTATCGTCTTAACAGCTATGACCTTATCAAGCTTCTTAGGCTTAACAAGTTTAACACCGCTTCCTCCTCCACAGCATGCCCCCTCACCCTTAAAGTGAGGGATCATGCCTTTTATGGAGAGTATTATTACAGCCACTAATATGGCTATTATGATGGAATTCGCCATTACAGAGTTCATCTTAGTCCTCCATCTTTAGTTTAAACGGTTCTGCGAACCGTTTAAACAACTTCCCAGATCACTCCCATGTTCTTAAATCCGCCCTCAGGCATACATCCGGCGCATGGACTGTTCGCCCCATTGCCGGCATTATGCCCCGGACATGTACTGCAGTCAGAACAACCGACTTTTCCAAGTTCAGTGCGCTTAAGTATACCCATCTTCTCCATATACTCAAGCATCCTCTCTATGTCTTCTATTGAGGTGTCAAGTTCTGCGGCCAGATGGTCCACAGACCTTGCATTACCGTCCTTAAGCAATGTAAGCAGTTCATTCATGGAAGCCATAACACCATCTCCTTATATCTACCAGATCAAAAGACCGATATGATATGCAATGCATGCCAACAGCAGCGATACCACCGTGTAGTATGCGGCGATAAGTCCTGTCCACTTGGCGGAATGTGTCTCCTGATAAGTGGCGGCGATAGCCACGATACAAGGCACATTGAACGTAACAGCCATCATGAATGCAAGTGCCTCAGGCTTAGCTATATTGGAAAGGAGGAGCTGATTGAGATTGTCGACAGACGCATTTGCTCCTGTAACGGCACCGAACACCGTGCCTGTACCTGAATACAGAGCACTCAGCACACCTACTGCACCTTCCTTACCTACGCTTGATGCAACATAAGCCATGAACAGCTGCCAGTTAAGTCCAAACACCTTGGTTACAGGTTCTATGGCTGTACCGATCTTATAGAGTATCGATTCTTCCACCGAGCCGGTCGAATAGCTTAACAGCCAGAATACAGCACAGATTGGGATGACCACTTTGATGACTCTTAAGAATGTATCCTTGGTCCTTCCGAACACATATCTTAAAAGTGCGCTCCACTTAGGCTTATGATAAGGCGGAAGTTCCATGATCATGCCGTAACGTTCACTTGCAGGGACAAGTTTGGCGCCGAATACCTTGGCCGTGACCCACATGTGCAAGATCATAACAAGTAAGATAATGATTATCACAAGTACAGCTCCGGGTCCGAAGAACATTGTAGAAAGCATCGGAATGATGGACCATGCCGCGCCGCAGGGAACGGCCCATGCAAGCGCAATAGTCAGGACTTTCTGCCCCCAGTTATCAATAACTCTGGCACCGGCGGCTCCACCCATCGTACATCCGAAACTTACAAGGAAAGGCATAACCGATTTACCCTGAAGTCCGAGTTTGCCCATGGTGTTATCGAATACATATGATATCCTCGCCATAACGCCGATCTCTTCAAGCATTCCGAACACGAGGGTCACTCCGAATACGAAGCCCAACATCTGTACAATAAAAGCCAGTGACTGCAACAGCACATTGCATACTATGCCCGTAAGAAGTGCAGGTGCACCTGCTGATGTCATTGCTGATGATACGGGAGGTATCAGAGCCGATATTGCCATTCCGACACCCATAAGAGGCAGAGCGGGAATAAATGAGCCGATCAGGCCGCCGATCACGACTAAGATAACGACCAGCTTGCCCCAGCGCTTATCGGTTATTGCTTTGTCAAACTTACCGAACACGGGCTTGGTCTCAACACGATTGACTACACCGTCTAACAGTCCGTCTATCCACTTAAACTTGCTCTCTCCGGTCTTAAGGGCGCCTTTATCAGTATTGCTTATAATGCTCTCATATTTGGTCTTATCTGAACCAGACAGGGCCTGCGAGAGCTTATCCCTAACGATCTTGTCGCCTTCTATCGCCTTGGCTGCAAGCCAGTTAGTCGAATAACCGCTTATGATACCCGCAGGGATAAGACCCTTCAATTCATCAAAACCTTCTATCTGCGAGTATTCGCTTATAAGACTGTCAGCATTCAAAACAGTCTTTTCCTTAAGTGCTTCATCAAGACACTTATACAGTCCGTCATAACTCTTGTTATCCGTAGCAGACAGAAGCACAACAGGGATAGACAGTTTTTTCTGCAAAGCATCCGCATTGATCTTCTTGCCCTGATCTTCAGCTACATCCGCAAGATTGAGGACAAGGAAACAGGGAACTTCTATTCCCGCATAGTCAGAGAGCATGAACATGCTTCTCTCAAGCTGTGAGCTGTCTGCGAGTATACATACGACATCAGCCTTACCTGAAGCGATATAATCTCTTGTAATGATCTCTTCGTCAGAATTGGCTGAAAGCGAATATGTTCCGGGAAGGTCTGCAACTATGTATTCCTTACCGTTTCTGAAAAAAGATCCTTCCTTCTTTTCGACGGTCTTACCGGGCCAGTTGCCGACATGCTGTTTCATTCCGGTTAAGCCGTTAAAAAGTGTTGATTTGCCCGAATTAGGCTGTCCCAAAAGGGCTATTACAGTCTTGCCGTCTATCACGATGCCACCTCCGTATTTACCATTATGTTGTCACATTCGTCCTTATTCAGGGCGATCATGGTGTCTCTGGAATACAGAAGTATCGGTCTGTTCTTGTCATTCTTGATGATCTTAACCTTGCATCCGGGCGTAAGTCCTATGGAAGTTATCCTGCTTAAGAATCTTGTATCACCGTTTATCGATGATATGATGCCCTCAGCTCCTTTGCTCATATTGCTTAAACTCATTCTTCTCTCCTCCCTTGGGTTAGTTATTGCTAACTTATGCCCGATATTATACTCCGCCGTGGCGGAGTATAATTCGGTGCTTTATTTCAATGTTCCTATCTATTTCGATAACTCATGACAGGCACGGGCTTTGGAACAATTCCCGGCCATAGGACAGCCTATGCACTTGACACCCTTCTTCTTCTCCTTACGGATGTAGAGAATGGCTGCCGTTACTGCCGCTATCAATATGATGCTTACGACTACATTGGCTATTATCGTACTCATGACACACCTGTCACCTTACTCCAAAACAATCTTACTAATCCAGAGCATATTCTGTTGCGATCGCTCTGTTGTTTCTCCTAATAAGATAAGTGATTACTACAGCAAATGCAATAACGAATACCAGTCCTCCGACAAATCCTGCCGCAAAGCTTCCGGTCGTTATAAGAGTACCGATCTGATTTACAAGGAATCCTACGATAAAGCCTGTAGAAAGCTGCAACCCTATCGCACCCCACAACCACTTGGCCGATTTCATCTCGGAGTTCATGGCACCGAGTGCCGCAAAACAAGGCGGTGTGTAAAGGTTAAACATCAGGTATGCAAGCGCTGCCACCTTTGTGATACCCATAACAGCTGCAACCGCATTGCCTTCGCCGATAAGCTCAAGCTCTTCCGTATCGATAAGATTGGTGACCGCGTATACCGTTGCGATAGTTCCGACAACGTTCTCCTTGGCGATAAAGCCTGTGATGGCTGCTGCGGCAAGCTGCCATGCAGCGATTCCCACTACAGGGATCAGCAGGTAAGCAAAGGGGCTGGCGACCGCTGCAAGGATGGATGTATCTTCCATTCCCTCTTCCACAACCTGGAAGTGTGTATCAAATGACTGCATTATTTGTACGACTGTGTTACATACAAGTATGATCGTTCCGGCCTTGATGATATAAGCCTTACCTCTCTCAAGCATTGACTTAAGAGCGAATGAAAGGCTGGGAACCTTATACTCGGGAAGTTCTATGATGAAGAAGCTCTTTCTGTACTTCATACCGGTAATGGCTTTGATGAGCAGTGCACCTAGAAGCACAAGAACTATACCTAACATATAGCAGATGAAGCTGACCCATCTTGACTCAGGGAAGAAAGCACCGGCAAAGAGCGCTATAACCGGGAGCTTGGCGCCACAGGGCATGAAAGTCGCAAGCATGGCTGTCGATCTTCTCTCCCTCTCGTTACGAATCGTACGGCATGCCATGATGGCAGGGATTCCGCAGCCGGTTCCTATGATCATCGGGATTACGGATTTACCTGAGAGGCCCACTCTTTTAAATATGGGATCAAGTACTACCGTAGCTCTTGACATATATCCGCAGTCTTCCAGGAGTGCTATAAGGAAGTACATAACCATTACAAGGGGCAGGAAGCCTACAACTGCACCCACACCACCGATTATACCGTCAACGAGGAGTGCGTAGAGTAACGGATTGGCATTCTCCATCATTCCGCCTACCCATTCCTGGAATGTCTCGATCCAGCCTGCAAGGATATCAGCAAGCCATGTACCGACGGTACTCTGTGAGATATAGAACACAAGCCACATTATGAGCGCAAATACAACAAGGCCAAGTACGGGATGTGTGATGATCTTATCGATCTTATCCCCTATATTAACATCCTTGGTGAGTACCTTACGGTTCTCGACTTCCTTGACTATACCGTTGACAAAATCAAATCTCTTTCTGTCGGCAGTCTCAACCTCTTCCTTGCTTGTAAGGTCAACATTGCCCTGTACATAAGGAGCCTTCTGTCCCTTGCCCTCAAGCTCTGCCGCCGCTGCAACCGCTTCCTTGATACCCTGATCGGATACCGAAACGGTCTTAATCACGGGACATCCGAGCTTCTGTGACAGTTTGTCGACATCTATCTTATTGCCCTTCTTGTCGTTGATGTCGCTCTTATTAAGCGCTACCACAACCGGAACTCCGAGTTCCAACAACTGTGTGGTGAAGAAAAGGCTTCGGCTTAAGTTCGTTGCATCAACAATATTGATGATCGCATCGGGGTGCTCATTCTTAACGTAAGAACTTGTAATGCTCTCCTCCGATGTGAAAGGTGACATTGAATATGCACCCGGAAGGTCTACGGCTATAAGCTCCTTGCTTCCGTCATAGTAAGCCTTCTTGATCGGGCTCTCCTTCTTGTCGACCGTAACGCCGGCCCAGTTACCGATCTTCTCATTGCGACCGGTCAGTGCGTTATACATTGTGGTCTTTCCGCTGTTCGGATTACCTGTCAACGCGATTCTCATAATTTTTCCTCCTATCTCCTGTGCAACTTACATATATAGCAATCATCCGATGCAGATAGCCATCCGGACGATATGTTATATCAGATCTCAATGCTTCCGGCCAGTTCGGGGTCGATATTATATCTTGCATCCTTAATGGATACGACAAGATTCCTGTTCTTATCGACAACTGTTATGTTCTCTCCGCTGTAGCAGCCCAAAGAAAAAAGGAAGCTTTCCATTTCCTCATCGCCACCGGTATCAACATTTTTGATTGAATACTCTGTTCCGAGTACTGCGTCATTTAGCGTCATACAATCCACCATTCCTGTCCTCCGTTTTGTTAGCACCAGCTAACCTGTTATCATCAAAAATGGTTAGCTTCGTCTAACCGATACTAATTATAGTTAGGGTTGGCTAACCTGTCAAGTGGTTTTTTATTGAAAAAGAAAATCGAAACAGTTCGGATTTCCCGAGGTCTATTCGCCGGAATAGTTGATGGTATTGGAATAATCCGCATTGAAACAAACATCTACGGAGAATTTTTCAAGATTATATACTGCCGACCAGCGGGTCTGACGGTTAACGAGTTCCAGAACTGCCATTGCTTCCTCTGAAGTCATACTGTCAGCCGAATCAAGACTGCGCTCAATTTTGGTACGGCGCTGGTCCGGATCACTGCCTTCGGGCAAAAGCAGAAAGTTGGTCACCGCATTTCCTTTAACAACGCACAATTCACCGTCTATCCACTCAAGGATAACCGACTCTCCGCTCAGATCCGTAATGAATAAGTGATATGAATTGGACCTTGGTGAATATATATCATATCTGTCAAGGATGGCCACAGCCTCATCGACCGAAGCGCATTTATCCAGGATGACCCTGGCTGCAGAGTAAAGAAGCAGATCAGGCTTGGAAGTATCGTTCACTACATGCTCATTCTGCAGTTCAAGCAAAGATACGCCGAGTCCCTTCTCATTGATGCCGTCACTTATGCACCAGGGAGCTGCAAAAAGAAGAGATCTGCTCCCCTCATCATCGATATCATTATCACAACCCCTACCGAGATTTATATGCATCATATCGACTATTCCGATCGAAGCATAACCGTCCCCGGGATAACATCTGATGATCATGGAATCAGCATCCACCGGCATATCATAATTCCTGCCGAAAAGGTGATCTCCCGAAGGATCGGTTACACTGAAAGATGCACATCCTGTATCAGGCACTTCCCCGGTAGGAACCCCATGGGTGAGATTCTGCGTCATCCACATGTCAAAAGAATCGACAT
>Ga0129306_1000726_pt1 | contig 46718 bp, 35 predicted proteins | sample P827metagenome_FD_94438 | JGI IMG/M metagenome (GOLD analysis project Ga0129306, IMG submission 94438) | Capybara group fecal microbial communities from Wisconsin, USA - P827 metagenome | ecosystem: Host-associated > Mammals > Digestive system > Large intestine > Fecal | place: USA: Wisconsin... | reverse complement strand
TTTTTTGTGCAAAAAAAACTTTTAGGAAATTCAGGTGCCTTTTTTTGTTCAAAAGGCTTGATTTTATGCCGTTTTCAGGCTGTTTTTTAGGAAAAATGTTCCACACTTAGCTCAGAAGAGCCCTTTTTTCTGGTTTTTATCAAGACCATTAAAAAGAATTTCCAGGTCGTTTTTGCTCAACGAACCCGCCACGGCCATGGCCTTTTCGCGGGTCGACTTGCCACAACCCCGCAACGAATACCAGAAATCCTTGAGGGCGTAGGCGACGCCCACCCCATTTTTCTGAAGGGACGGAGTCTCGCTGACCAGGGCCTGCATGCTGTCGATACGCGTCCAAGCGGCCTCGTACTGGTCGACCTTGGAGAGCATCTTGGACATCACCTCGGCATACTCTTCGGCTTCTTCCCGGTCCACGCTGTCGGTGAAAAAGCCGTCCTCGCTCGACATAAAGGCAATGGGGGCCACCTGCAGGTACTCGGCAAGGTAGGCGAATTCCGCCAGATTGTCCAGGTCGCTCCGCATTTCGGCGGACTCGAGGTATTCCCGCAGGTTCTCGTCCGAGGCCACGGTGCCGCCGCCACCACCACCGCCGCAGCCGAAAAAGAGGATTGCCGAAGCGGTCAGTGCCGCAAGAACAGAGAATTTGTTTATATACTTCATAATGGCAATATATATTCTTTCTTGCCGTTATGCAATAGACACACGCTTTGTTTGAAAACTAATCCCTATATAAAGGCTTTATTAATGCTCGTGGTTGCCGTTGGGGCTGTATGAACAGCCTGAACCGTAGCTGGAAGAGCCGCAATAGACGCAACTGTCGTCATCGTGGCCGTGCTTGTGCTTGCCGGTGGGGCTATAGCTGCAACCCGAACCGTAGCTGGAAGATCCGCAGTAGACGCAACGGGATGAGTCGGCGTTATGGACATGCCTGCCGGTGGGACTGTAGGAGCAACCGCTCCCGTGACTGGATGAACCGCAAAAACGACAACGAGACATAATTGTACCTCTGAAGGTAATATATATAAAAAACACCCCCGGCCGTGATAGTCGGGGGCGATAATGTTCTTGGATCCTATCGGCCCGTTGGGCCTCCAGGATGACAGTGCAGGTTATTTAACGAAGGCGTCGTAGATGGCCTTGATGGCCTTCTCGGTGTCGGCTTCGTCAACACCGGTGATGATGTTGATCTGCGAAGAACCCTGGTCGATAATACGGACGTTCACCTTGTTGTCGGCGAGAGCGGTGAAGAGCTTTGCAGCCACACCGATCTTGTTCGTCATGCCATGACCCACGGTAGCGATGAGCGAGATGCCCGGGAATACCTTGATACGGTCGGGACGCATCTGCTGCGTGATGTCTTCGAGAACCACGTCCTGCACGGCGTCGAGGGCCTTGCTATCCACCACGATGCTCATGGAGTCGATGGCGCTCGGGCACAGTTCGTAGGAGAGGCCTTCGCTTTCGAGCACGGCGAGCACGCGGCGGCCAAAACCGACTTCCTTGTTCATCATGGACTTTTCGATGTAGATCATCGAGAAACCCTTACGGCCGGCGACACCCGTAATCGGGAGCTTTGCTTCTTCCGGAGTGGGGCCGATGATGGTACCAGCATCTTCGGGGCGGTTCGTGTTGCGGATGTTGATAGGAATCTTCTTCGCGCGGCACGGGGCGATAGATTCGTCGTGGAGCACGCTTGCGCCGGAGTAGGCGAGTTCGCGGATTTCGCGGTAGCTCACGTATTCGATGGGCAGCGGATTTTCAACGATGCGCGGGTCAGCCATGAGCATGCCCGAAACGTCGGTCCAGTTTTCGTACTTGGCGGCATCGATGCCGTTGGCAAGGATTGCGCCCGTGATGTCGGAACCGCCACGGCTGAAGGTTTTGACTTCGCCACGGAGATTGCTACCGTAAAAGCCCGGCAGCACGTAAAGCTGGTTTTCGTCAGACAAGGTCTTCGCGATGTCTTCGTAGGTCTTCGGCGTAATGCGGTACTTGTCGTCGAAGGTGATCAGCGGGAAGGTGTCGACGAAGTTTGCGCCCAGGTACTTGGCCATGAGGCGTGCACACAGGAATTCGCCACGGCTTACCAAGAAGTCGGTGCTGACGGATTCGGGGTGGTTCTTGAGCTTGTCTTCGAGGCTGTCGAGGTCTTCGGTCAGCTTGTCTTCGAGACCGAGGTCCCTGCAGATTTCGTCATAGCGCTGACGGATCAGGTTCCACGGGGTCGAAAAGTCGAGGCCCTTGGAGGCGAGGTCGTAGGTGCTGTAGAGGAGGTCGGTAAGCTTTGTTTCCTTAGGATTGCGCTTGCCGGGTGCGGAAACGACGATGACCTTGCGGTTCTTCTCGGATTCAACGATGGCCTTGATCTTCTTGAACTGGCCGGCATCAGCGACAGAGCTGCCGCCGAACTTACATACGATTCTTTGACTCATTTTTTCCTTTCGGGCCACCAAACCTCTCGGCTTCGAGCGCAACCGCTTTCCTCACGGTCGTCGTGCCCAAGCCTACCCATCTGGCCAGCCACTTGGTTTATTTGTCTATGTCTGCGACGGCATTTACCGCCACGCGGGGCGTAAGATAGAAAAAAGAGGGGTATGTGGCAATGGTGCACAATGAAAAAGGGCGGACATCAGTCCACCCCCTTTTACCTATCTAATACTTATTCGCTGTGTTCGACTTCCGACCCGCACAAGGAAATTCCCTGCCATAGCCATTGGAATGTTGAAATTCGCTGATTCAACACGACCTTTCTTCAATACACGACCTTGCATATCAAGAATTGCGTAGGCAGAACCCACCTTTGCTCCGGCAATTTGTATTGCGCGAGAAATAGATGCTATTCTCAACTCATTATTCAAGATTTCATTTCGTGCAATAGAAGGCGTATCGCCACCGTTATCAGTCGAATCTATTGCTGTCGATGTCTTTGTACTATCGTATTCTGCAATATAGACGGCTTCATTTGTCACATCGGTAATTTCTGGAGTCCATCCTTTGAACGTGTAAGTATATTCGGCAGATTTCACTCTAGCCGGATTCTTAGGTACTACAATATTCGCTGATGATGTCCCATAATCATACAAGGCACTTCCTAAAAGAATCCCATCAAAGTCTCTGAATATCACCGCATACTGACTTATATCCCTATTTACAACCACATTATATGTCGCGGGTCCCGTAACGGAAACAATTTCCTTGTCCCAACTGAAACTATAAGTGTACTGGGCTGTATTTTCAGGCAAGGTGATCGCGGGAGCGGTGGGAACGATACCATAAGCCACATCAACGCTCTGCAGCACGGTCTCGCCGTCCTTGAAGGTCACCGTATACTTGTTGACCGTGCTGTCGAACACCGCCGTGTATGCCGCAGCTCCGGTAACGGAAGCGATTGCGGGGTTCCAGCCCTTGAACGTGTAGGTGTACTGAGCCGTTGCCGTCTTCGCAGGTGCGACTCCAGAGTACACGGGGGTCTTCCCGTATTCTACCGAGCTGGACTGCAATGTACTGTTCCCGTTGACGAAGGCGATTTCGTAGCTACGGACGGTGCTGTCGTATTCGGCGGTGTAAATGGCAGCCTCCGTCACATTGACAATGGACGGATTCCAACCCTTGAACGTATAGGTGTACTGGGCGGTGCTCACCCGTGTCGGATTGGCAGGCTTAGCAATACTTGCGGCAGATGTCCCGTAGTCGTACTCGACCGCAGACTTCAAGACCGACCCGTCATAGTTCTTGAACACGACTTCGTACTTGTTTAAGATACGGTTGATGACAGCGGTATATGTCGCTGGCCCAGTGACGGCAACGACCTCGGAATCCCAGCCGTCGAAGCTGTACGAATACTGTGCAGTGTTCTCGGGCAGGGTGACCGCGGGAGCGGTGGGAACGGTGCCGTAAGCCACCTCACCGCTTTGTAGTACAGTTGTCCCTTCCATAAACGTAACTATATACTTGTTGACCGTACTGTCGAACACGGCCGTATAAGTCGTCGCACCGGCAACGGAAGCGATTGCGGGACTCCAGCCCTTGAACGTGTAGGTGTACTGTGCCGTTGCCGTCTTCGTAGGCGCTTCCCCGGAATATATGGGGGTCTGTCCGTATTCCACCGTACCGGACTGCAGGGTGCTGCTCCCGTTGACAAAGGCGATTTCATAGCTACGGACGGTGCTATCGTATTCAGCGGTATAGATGGCAGCCTCCATCACATCAGCAATGGACGGGTTCCAGCCCTTGAACGTATAGGTGTACTGGGCGGTGCTCCCACGTGTCGGATTGGCGGGTTTCGCAATGCTGGCAGCGGATGTCCCGTAGTCGTACTCAACGGCAGACTTCAAGACAGAACCGTCGTAGTCCTTGAACACGATTCCGTACCTGTTCAGGGCGCGATTGATGACGGCGGTATATGTCGCGGGTCCGGTAACGGCGACTATCTCGGAATCCCAGCCGTCGAAGCTGTACGAATACTGCGCCGTATTCTCGGGCAGGGTGACCGCGGGAGCGGTGGGCATTGTTCCATATGCCACCTCACCGCTTTGCAGCACAGTCTCGCCATCCTTGAAGGTTATCGTGTACTTATTGACCGTACTGTCGAATACGGCCTTGTATGTTGCCGCCCCGGCAACGGAAGCGATTGCGGGATTCCAGCCCTTAAACGTATAGGTGTACTGGGCCGTTGCCGTCTTCGTAGGTGCAGCTCCAGAATACACGGGGGTCTGCCCATATTCTACCGAGCCGGACTGCAATGTGCTGATCCCGTTGACGAAGGCTATTTCGTAGCTACGGACGGTGCTGTCGTATTCGGCGGTGTAAATGGCAGCCTCCGTCACATCAGCAATGGACGGGTTCCAACCCTTGAACGTATACGTATACTGGGCGGTGCTCCCACGCGTCGGATCCGACGGCTTTACGACATTATCGGCAGATGTCCCGTAGTCGTACTCGACCGCAGACTTCAAGACCGACCCGTCATAGTCCTTGAACACGACTTCGTACTTGTTCAGGGTGCGGTTGATGACAGCAGTATATGTCGCTGGCCCAGTGACGGCAACGACCTCCGAATCCCAGCCGTCGAAGCTGTACGAATACTGTGCAGTGTTCTCGGGCAGGGTGACCGCGGGAGCGGTGGGAACGGTGCCGTAAGCCACCTCGCCGCTTTGCAGCACGGTCTCACCATCCTTGAAGGTCACCATGTACTTGTTGACCGTACTGTCAAATACAGCGGTATACGTTGCCGCCCCGGTAACGGAAGCGATTGCGGGATTCCAGCCCTTGAACGTGTAGGTATACTGAACCGTTGCCGTTTTAGCCGGTGTGTCTCCCCTATATTCCGGCAAAGTTCCATACGCCGTATTTTCTGACTGGAGAACCACATCACCGTTCACGAAGGTGATGGCAAATGTCTTCGCTTCGTATATCGCTTCAATCACCGTATTTTCATTTAAAACAATCACATCACCAGGATTGCCAACAATCGCATTCCCTTTATAAAGCCCCACAAAGTTATGGCCGACACTATCGGGAACATTAGGCAATGTATAGTTTCCACCCTTTATAACAACAGCACTATCTAGAGTCTCATCGCCAACATGAACAGCAACATAGACATAATCCAGAACTTCCACCGGCACCGTTGTTCCCACAGAATCATAATTCAATGTATCTGTCGGAACAAATACAGCGACGTACCCATCATTTTCAAGTGTTGGAACCGTTTCGGGCGCTTGCCAGACAAAAGCGCCTTCAACATCAGCACTTCCTCCAGTAAGTTCAGAAGATGCCAATGTTTGCCCGTTTACAACATTGCTTGCCGTCGGATTTTGACTTATTACCGGCGTTGCCTTTTTAATGGTAAATGTCTTTGTAGCAGAACCGCTGTAGTTTCCCTTTAGTGTCACCGTAACCGACGCTGTTCCCGCATTCAAGTTATCCGCATATTCAACGGTGTAGTCTGCGTCAGTAAGCAAAGTCCCGCCGTTATAAACACTTATTTCCGGCGTCAAAGCTACACCGCTGTATGTTACATCTTCAATCGATGCAATTGTAGGCACAATGGCGGCCGCATTTATAACAAAATTGATTGCCTTACAACCACCATAGGGGTTTACCCCGCAAACATTGATAGTCGCAGTTCCCGCATCCACGTTATTCTTATAAGCAACCGTATAGTCCGATCCATAGGTCAACGTTTCTCCAAACAATTCAACAGAAGTAACAATTGGTGTCTTTGCAGAACCGTCATATACAATATTCTCTAACGAGGCTGTAGTTACGACCGCATTGGTCAAAGAATTAGTGAAAATTTTAAGGAATGGATAGGTATTTTCGTAAATTTTCCAGGTATCTACAAAATCCCAATTTACGAAAGTGGACTGGGTCTGCATTTCGGTGGTTGTCTTGTCTGGAGAACCCGTAACAGTAGCCGTTTCCTCGCCTCCATCGACTCCAAGACTACACTTAGTTTTGTCGTAGTACGACTTCGTAATATTCAAGGATCCATTTACGTAACCCACTACGCAACCTGTATAGACAGGTTCGTCTTCAATGCCTTTGACAACTCCACTTGCGTATGTTTCTTCCAAAGCACCTTTGGCATAACCAACAAGACCGCCTATATAATAGTTGCCCACTTCGTCAGCGGGATCGCCGTAATAATCACCGGTCACATTGCCGTTCGCATAGGACTGAGAAATCTTTGTGCCATCGAATCGACCAACAAGACCTCCCAATTTTGTAGTTCCCGAAACATTGCCCAATGCCATGGACTTGCTTACAGAACCACCATACTGATAGCCTACAAGACCACCTAAGTTATCGTTACCGGCAGAAGAATGTTCTACATCGCCAACAACATTTCCAATGGCATACGAATTAGACACATCACCGTAAGCACTACCGATAAGGCCTCCGACGTTATCATCGCCTTTTATATTAGCAGTTGAATAAGAACTATCTACTGTTTTTTCCGCATAACCAGCAAGACCTCCAATTTGACTAATTCCCGTAACAGAATCCCCCTCAAAATAAGAAACATCTATGGAATCTTCGGCATAACCGGCCAAGCCGCCAACGATATTTCTTCCTCTTACATACTTTACTACCGCATAGGAATTACGAATCTTTCCCGAGGCCGAACCAACTGTTCCTCCTACATAGTCCCTTGTTCCAGTCACATTTCCTTCCGAATGGGAACCTGTCACCGCACTAGAGGTATATCCAGCTAGACCACCTACATAATAAACACCACTGACATCGCCTCCTTCGTGATACGAAACATCTATCGCCGCACCGCGCCCGACCAATCCACCTACATAGTTGCCTGTTCCCGACACGATTCCTTCCGAATGGGAACCTGTTACCGTGCCAGTGGTGTATCCAGCCAAGCCGCCAACATATTTTTTTCCTGACACAATCCCGCTATCGTGATACGAATTCCCTATTGTAGTCCCAAATCCAACTAACCCTCCAACAGAATCTTGCCCTGTCACATCGCCTTCCGAATGGGAACCCGTCACCGCACCAGCGGTGTATCCAGCCAATCCACCGACATAATTCTGTCCATTAGCATCACCTTTTGCGGAACTCGCAGTAATCAATGCACCTTTTCCAACCAAACCGCCAATATAGTTGCCTGTTCCAGTAACATCACCCTCCGAATACGAATTTTTCACTGATGATGAAGCGTATCCTATCAGGCCGCCAATGAAGTTAAATCCACTAACACTACCTTTGGCATGATTAGAGGAATTTACAGATACCCCGTGGCCAATCAAACCGCCGACATACTTACCCGTACCTGTAACATCACCCTCCGAATACGAATTTTTCACTGACGATGAAGCCAGTCCAATCAAACCGCCAACATATTCAGAACCATTCACATTGCCGTCAACATGATACGTTGAATCAACATCTCCACTTACATAACCAGCTACACCACCAACATAACTAGAATCGCTTTCGATAGACCCTTTGTGATACGAAGAGAGCATTTGCAAAGAAATATTTGAACTATACGAAGATGAGTAATATCCATAATTGGATTTTCCTAGCACACCCCCAACATACTTATCTTTTCCTACAACATTTCCTACAGAATGAGAATTGCTTATTTTCTTTACCAAGGTCTTTGTATCGCTTGAAGGTCTATAACTGATATAGATAGAATCCAAACCAATCAAGCCTCCAACATATCCCTTGCCACTCACATTTCCTGTAGCATACGAGTTTTGGGCTGTCATAATAGTGATAGCAGACGAATCCGAACTATAATAATAATACGACAAACCAATCAATCCGCCAACATAGGAACTCGCTCCTGTAACATTACCCTCTGAATACGAATTTGACACTGTAGAAGAAACGTATCCGACCAAACCACCGACATATCCGTTGCCACTCACATGGCCATCAATGTGATAAGTAGAATCAATTATTCCACTTGCATAACCAGCTACACCACCAACATAATCAGAGGTGCTTTCAACAGATCCCTTATGGTATGAGGAATGGATTTGCAGATTACCTCCACCATTAGATTTGCCTAGCACGCCTCCAACATACTTATCTTTTCCAATAACATTTCCTACAGAATGCGAATTGCTTATTTTCTTTACCGATTTCCTACTATAGCTAGAATCCAAGCCAATCAAGCCACCGACATATCCCTTGCCTTTCACATTTCCTACAGCATACGAATTTTGAGCAGTCATAATAGTAGTATCAGACGAACCCGTATAATAATACGACAAACCAATTAAGCCGCCAACATAGTTTCCTTGACCCGTAACATCGCCTTCAGAAAGAGAGCTGGTCACCGGACCTTCGGTGTAACCAATCAATCCCCCAACATATCCCCATCCACTCACATCACCCTTGGTGTGCTTAGACGAAACAACAGATATGGGATTGGATGAAATAATAGACTTTCCATATCCAGCCACTCCGCCAACACAGGAACTCGTTCCTGTAACATTACCCTCTGAATACGAATTCGACACTGAATATCTTGCTATTCCAGCCACTCCGCCAACAAAACCAGCTCCGCTCACATCGCCATCAATATGATATGACCAACTAATATTTCCAAATGCATAACCAACTACACCACCGACATAACTAGAGTCGCTCTCAACAGATCCCTTATGATATGAGGATAAAATTTGCTGTGAAATCTTTGAACGATAGTTATATATGCTGGATTTTCCTAATACACCTCCAACATAATTATCTTTTCCTACAACATTTCCTACAGAATGGGAATAGCTTATGTTCTTTACCAAGGTCTTTGTATTATTGTCTGTATTATAGATAGAATCCAAACCAACCAAACCACCAACAAAACCTTTGCCTGTCACATTTCCTATTGCATACGAATTTCGGGCTGTCATAACAGTTTCATTGGATGTTCCACTATAATAGTAGTACGACAGACCAATTAATCCACCAACATAATTGCCAGTTCCTGTAACATTTCCTTCTGAGTACGAATTCGACACTGAAGAAGAAGCCAGTCCGACCAAACCACCGACATATCCCGCTCCACTCACATCGCCACCAATATGGTAAGTGGAATCTATATTTCCTGTAACATATCCCGCAATTCCGCCAACATAGCAGGAATCACCTTTTATAGTACCTTCTGCATAGCTTTTTGATACGCTTAAACCAGCACCAATCAATCCGCCAACATATTTACGGCCAGTAACATTTCCTGTAAAGTAGCTATTAGATTTAGCCGTTCCAGAAACAGAGCCCGTTGTGACACCAACCAAGCCGCCAACAGAATCTTGTCCCACAACATTTTCTTTCACGGAACTTGTAGAAAGTGTTCCAGTAAAATAACCCACAAGCCCACCGACATGATTATTGCCGGTCACCTTAACTTCACTATGCACATTCGTAACAGAACCTCCTGCAGCATAGCCAACAAGAGCTCCCACATTATCCTTTGCAGTAATTCGCCCAACAAGGACATCTAGGTTACCTATCTTAACATTATTTGTATATCCAAAGAGACCCACATAATCTTTGGTCGCATTATTTACATACAACCCATAAATTTTACGATTCTTTTTTCCTGCAATACCATCAAATTCTCCCTTGAAAGGTCGAGAACTTGTTCCAATCGGAGTCCACTCCGTATGAGGAACACTCGCCCACGTACCAGCAGCCGCACCTGCAGTATCGTTCAGGAAAATGTCAGCTCCTAATGTGATTGTTTTTCCTTCAAACGAAGAAGTTCCCTGGTTCACCAACTTGGCAAGCCCCGCAAGTTGTTCTGCCGTTGTCAAGTTGTATGCCTGAGCACTCGACGTATACCATGAAACATCGGCAGTGCCGTTCCATATGGCGGGCGCGGCGATAGCCATGGAAGTACACAGTGCTAAAACTGATGCTATTTTAATGGACATGTTATCCCTCTTTTGGATGATTTTTAAAAGGCTTAAAAGTTGAGATTGAGTTCTGGGAAATTTCCTTTTTTAACATTCCTCAATTTCACAGGTCAATTGCATTTTCGCAAGAATTCCTTTTATTCGATTAATTGAAATAAAATTTTCAGAACAAGATATCTTTAAAATTTGCTTGTAATTATTTAAAATCATTCTAATCAACTCTTCCAAGGCAGATTCTATAGACTCATGTTCGCTACCGACAGCGTGCAATGTTTTGTTCTTAACTGTATCAGCCTTTATACTAAACATTCCGTTATTATTTTCAATATGAGCTATAGCCGTATAATCCGGCACAACAAAGTAAAAATCCTGAGTTTCAATTACAGACATATCATTCTCCTTTATTGGTCGGTTGCTCTGGTGAATTGATACACATTTTCTTGTAAAAAAGGCCTAGCCTATTTTCAAATGTTTTTGATTCTAATATTTCTAAGGCTTTCTTTAAGAAACTCCCATTAAAAGCATCATCAGGATATTCTTCTTTGGAATTCATAACCGGAATCTCGACAACGACATTTTCCTTGTTTTTTGACAATACAAAAACAACATCAGACTCAATCTTATCAGTCTCCCCAACCGTAAAGATTTGAACTTTCTGCGTTTTGTCCATGGGAACATCAATAACCCGTTTATCCAAACAGCCCTTATTGGGGTATTTTTCTTTATATACCCTATTCAACTCAACCATAATCGGGTCTAACTTTTTTGACAATTCTTCCATACAAACTCCTATGATAATCTTCTGGAGTTTCGCCTTGTTCGGCCTAGAAAAACGCGACACTGATTTTGTATGGAAACAAAAAGGGGTGCGGGTTCACTGCGTTTATCCACACGGGGCTCTCGAATGCCTCTAACCGATAAACGCGAGCGACCCACGCCCCGAAAAGGGCGACAATACTGCTAGATTGAGATTGCCACGTCGCCACTTCGTGGCTCCTCGCAATGACACATCCTTCCCATGTTGACACCTGGGAATTGCAGTTTGTCGAAATACGCCCAAAAGAACCGCTGTGGGCGGTTCGTTAAACGTATCTACGTGAGCGTTCGCCTTGTTCTCGGTTAATGAAACTTCGAGATTTCGTGTGGAGAACAAGAGCTAAACTCTCTAATATGTCAATGTAAATATACTCTTAAATAAGCGAAAAAAGGCATATTTTCACATGAAAAGTCTCAAAAAGTGCTTAAAACGGTGAAATTGGTGCGTTTTACAGCAAACGGATAGTCCAACTTGGAATATAAGTGGGGCAGAAAAATCAACCATCAAAATTCATTGAGAGGATTTCCTCCTTAAAGTACTGTAAAGAGGAATACATTATCATGGGCTTGTCAAGATTTGTCCCCGTCTTGTTGCATTCAACATAATAACGCAAAAACGCCTTAAACTTCTCTTCAACCCTTTTCATATTATCCCGTAACTCTATAAATTCTGCGTGATCTATTATCGCAGGCATCCCAATATCCCTTTCAGTCACAATGACCGCTTTTGAAAAATCTAGGGCGGGAATTTTTCCTTCTTTACTCAGATTGCGACGGCCAGAAGTCGAAAAGAAAAAGCAATGCGACAGTTTACCATGTTTTGGACGATGGGCACTGGTCCGAAACGGAATCGCAAATGTGAGTGAATCTATCTGAACAACCAATACAAGGTGAGGTCTTGCAGGTTTATTCAAAATTTCTATGTGCTCCTTATGCCGTTCAAAGAATTCGGCATTGAGCCTGACGATAGAGTGGTTCTCTAGCATATTTACCCCCCAAAAAAAATAATGCCGTCTTTTTATACTTTCATATAAAAAAACGGCATCAAAAACGGTCTTTCTTTTTTTCTCAGGCAGCGACCTACCGCCCTGTTTCATCTGTTTGGCCTTTCTTTTTTTCTCAGGCGGCGACCTACCGCCCTGCTCCTATAAATATACATAATTCTTTCTGGAAAGGCAAGTAAAATGAATTGTTTTTGCATGGGAGGCAACTATCGTTTGCAAATTGTAAAAAAGGGGGCGGTTTTGTAAAAATTCGTGGAGCGGGTTCAAAAAAAGTTTCGCATCTCCGTTTATTACATCGGAGGGCATAATGAAAGACCAACACAAAATGCTTGAAATTGCGTCGTTGTCCAACATCCCGGTGCTCTTGCAGGGAGAATCGGGAGCCGGGAAGGAGGTGGCCGCGCGTTTTATCCACAATCACGGCCTGCGGAAGGAGGGGCCTTTCGTGGCGCTGAACTGCAGTTCTATCCCGAAGAGTCTTGCGGAGAGTATCCTGGAGGGTTCGGTAAGGGGCGCGTTTACGGGAGCGGTGGACGAGAAACTTGGACTTGTCCGCTCTGCCGAAGGAGGCACGCTTTTTCTGGACGAAATCGGGGAACTGCCCATGGATACCCAGAGCAAGCTTTTGCGCATTTTGCAGGAGAAAACGGTGACGCCCGTGGGAGGCGCCCAGAGTGTTCCCGTGAACTTCCGCCTGATATGCGCCACCAACCGGAACCTGAAACAGGAAATCGCCGACGGGAATTTCCGGGCGGATTTGTTTTACCGTATCAACGTTTTTCCTGTGGAGATTCCGCCCCTGCGCTCACGGCCGGATTTTGCCGACGTGGCCCATGACTTGTGGCGGGAGGCTCGGAGTCAAGTGAGTGGGCTCGATTCCAGAAGTCGCGATTCCGGCAACAAACAGCGCGACCTTACGGCCGATGAGATGGAACTGCTGAAGGCCTGCCCCTGGCCGGGGAACGTGCGCCAGCTGAAAAATGTGCTGCAGCGCTATACGGTGCTGAGACCCTACGACGTGACCCTTACCGAAATCTTGACCCAGGAGTTTTCGCTACCGAAACTTTGCGACAAAAATATCTGTTCGATTTACGTGACGGATTTCTTGAAAAAGCGGAAGAAGAAACCGACCTTCACCGACATCGAGGAGACGCTTTTGCTATGCAAGGGGAACAAGTGCAAGGCGGCGAAAAAGCTGGGGATTAGCCGCGGAAGCTTGTGCTACCAGCTGCAGAAGGGACGGGTGAAAGTGGCGAGTTAAAACCGCAGGCCCACGGCAATGTGGTGGTTGCCGCCATCGAGGGCGAGGCGCGGGGAATAGCCGTAATCGAAGACAATCATGCCGAATACCACACCAAGGCCGCAAGCGACCCCTGTAGAGTAGTCGTCGCTTTCGTCTTTGCGGACCGATGTTCCCAGGCGAAGCATCAGGGTTTCGGCATAGGCGATTTCGGCCCCGAACAGCCCCTGGATTTCGGTATCGGCGCGGCGGTAGGCGTCGGCGGAAACGTGGATACGCCATCTTTCGGTCACGGGAATCATGCCCGTAATGCCCGCCTGGAGCGCCATGGGAGCGTATTCGTCTTCGCTGTCGTAGGCGGTCACATAGCCAGCGTTGGTGAGGGTCGCACCGAAGGCCATGTAGCGGTTCACCTTGAAGGAGCCGCCGATGTCGCCCAAGATGGCGTAGGCCGTTTCGTCTTCGATGGTCTGGCTTGCAAAGCGGGCGGTAACGCCCCAGTTGAAGGCGGAATTACGGCTACCGAGGCCAAGCTGTGCGGCCCAGGCGTAGGCGCCATAGTCCCCTGTCTCGAGACCGTTTTCGTCGCGACCTTCGATGTCGTCGTAACCCAGGTAATCCAGACCTGCCGAGAAAGTGAATTTATCTGCAAAAGGAAGGCCGTAATAAACGTTGATGAAACGGTCTGAACCCATGCCGTCAAAGACAATCTGATTCAGGCCGAACTCCGGGGATTCCACGGCACTCATGGCCAGCGGGTTCCGGGTCACTTCGGAGGCCCTAGCGGGGTCCGCAACGCCTGCGCCCGCCATGGCGGCAGTTCGAGGCGAAACCTGCAGCGCAAGAAACTTCATGGTCACGCCACCCGGGTCCACGTTCCAATACTCCCCTGCAAAAGCGAGGGAGCCTGCGGCCAGGGCTGCGGTAAGGAGTTTCTTGAACATACGGCTACAAGATACAAAAATAGACGTAACGTAGGACATAGTCCGACTGGTATTAGGGGCTAGGATCTAGGGGCTAGGGGATAGGAAATGTGAAATGTGAAGTGTGAGATTAGTAATGAGTTGCCAGTTATGAGTTGTGAGTTCTTATAGTAGCGCCTTTGACGCCAAATTATGGACTGAAGACTGATAATAGACGACTGATAACTCAGGGGCTCCCTTCGAGTATTAGGTCGGGGCTTGAGGTTCGAGGCGCGAAGCTTTTTTCTAAATTTTGGCCCATGCTGAGCGTCGTTGTCCTGACCGTGCTTACCGCAATCTATGCGGTTGCCATTCTCACGTTTGCCGTGGGAATTATCCGCACGCACAGGCACAAGGGGAGCGCCACCCCCTACGTCTCCGTGGTCATTCCCATGCGAAACGAAGAAGAATTCTTGCAGCGGACCCTGGACGCCCTAGCCGCCCAGGAATATGCAGGGCAGTACGAGATTATCTGCGTCGACGACCGCTCTACCGATTCCACGGGGAAAATCCTGGACGATTTCGTCGCGACCCACGGGGACAAATTCCGCGCCATCCATCTGGACCCGAACCTCCCCAAGGTAGAGAGCCCCAAGAAGCGGGCCCTGGAGGCTGGTTTCAAGGAAGCCCGCGGCGAAGTCCTGCTGATTATGGACGCCGACTGCGTGCCGACCAAGCGCTGGCTTGCCTCCATGGCGGGGCGGTTCGAAGGGAACATCGCCATCGTGCAGGGGCCAAAGCGGAACACCGGCGGCTGGAGCCCCGTGCATCAGTACCAGAGGCTCGAGACTCTGGCCTACACCTCCATCGAGGCCGCGGGATTCAGCCTGGGCCACCCCATGCTGGCCAGTGCCGCATGCCTCGCCTACAAGAAGGACCTGTTCTTCAAGGTGGGCGGTTTCGGGGACCTGGTTAACCTTTCCAGCGGCGACGACGACATGCTCATCCACAAGATGATCAAGGAACCGGGCGTGGAGTTCTGCTACAACCTGAGCGCCGACGCCCTCATAGACACGGCCCCTGTGGATTCCCTGAAAGCCCTGTTCTTCCAGCGGGCACGCTGGAGCAGTAACGGCACCAAGTATGACAGTCACCTTTATACGCTGGCGCTTTCCCTCATCTACACGTTCCTGGTCTGGCTTCTGGTGAGTCCTTTTTTGGTGGCCTTCGCGGACTTCCCCATCGCCTGGTTTGCTGTTCCTATGGGCGTGAAAGTCCTGTGCGATTTGATTTTTCTCACCTGCGCCGCTGTGAAGCTCCACTCCAAGCGGCTGTTGTTGGCTCTGCCCGTCACCGAGATCATGCAGGTGCCCATGAACGTATTTGCCGTTCCCTTCGGGCTGCTAGGGCTGTTCAAGTGGAAATAGGGCCTGCGAATGTGCCTAGCCAAGTGTAAAAAGTTCATCCCGCTCGGCGTTATTTTTTTAGCGGCCTTTGCCGTTTTCTGTAAAATCCATTATTCCGACGGTGATGACGCCTTCTTTGACAGCTGCGTCAAGAGTATGTCGTTTCTTGAATACCTCAAGGAACGTTACCTGACCTGGACAGGCCGCATCGGCGGAGAGACAGCCATCTACGTCACCTTTACTCTGGGAATCTGGTTCTGGCGTGTGGCAAATGCCTTCATGGTCGCCATGCTCCTGACCCTCGTGTTCCTGATTTTCAAGAAGATTAATCCCGGCGATGTCGGTGCAAAACCCACATGGAGCGACCTGCGCCTCTTTCTCTTGACTTGCGCAGGATTCCTGCTGATGGACGTAGTCACCTTCGGACACGCCGCCGTCTGGGTCAACGGTTCCGTCTTTTACACCTGGGCATTGGTCAGCGCGCTCCTGTGCATTTACCTCACTTTGGACTGCTTTATTTCTGGCGCCGATTCCGCAAAAAAAATCCTTGCATCGATTCCCTTCGGCTTGTTTGCCGTCTCGTCAATAGAACAAATAGGATTTTTTTTGTTGGCCTACTTTGCAGGCGGCATCATCTTCAACAAGCTTCAAAAGAGAACCGTTTCTTCTCTGCTATATGTTGAATCCTCCGCTTTGCTTGCTGTTTTTGCCATTGTCCTTACCGCCCCCGGAAATTCCCTGAGAATCGCAGCCGAAACAGAGACCTGGTTCCCCGCGTTCAAGGAGCTTTCCGTCGGAGAGCACGCCTTTATTTCGGCCCAATGGCTGCTGTCGTCTTTTGCCAACGAAGGCAAAATCTTCTTCGCGCTCATCTGGATTGCAGCCCTACTTTCCGTAGCATCCAAAAGCAAGCCGGTTATCGTAACAGCGGCGCTATTCTCTGCAGTTGCGCTCCTTCCTCTGGCAGGAATCACCCCGCTTGCCGACATGGGTATCAACTACATCGACCCTGCTGTCCGACCCGAAGTTTTCCCTAGCTTTGCGCAAGCGACCCCAATGAACATCCTTGCGATGATTTGGTGGTTTGCGGCAACGGCCTTCACCCTGTTTTTAATCCAAAAGCATCTCGGAGCAAAGGGCGCAATCCTCTTTATCGTGGCTATCCTTTGCGAAGCCATGATGTTTTTCTCCCCAACAATCTATGCATCGGGCGAAAGGGTTTTCTATGTCACCGACTGGATTCTCGTATTTATCATCTTGAATCAGGTTTCAAAAATCCCGTCTGAAAAGCGCAGAATATTTTTCTTTTCCTTGGCCCTTATCTTAACAATACTGAACGAGGTCACTCAGGCCTCCGAGCTGCTTGCAAAGCTGAACGGGAATTAAAAGGGACGGGTTTGCTAAAGGCCTAGTTTGGCCTTGGCCCAGGTCTCTGCCTGTTCTGCATCTTGCAGCTTGCCGTCTAGCTGGAGTTCAAAGCTTTCGCGAATCAGGTCGCCAAACTGCTTGCCGGGCTTTAATCCAAGTGACATCAGGTAGCGGCCTGTAAGGTAAGGCTCCGGAGCGTTTTCAAAAACGCCCAGCTCAAGGGCTCGCGCCTTCAATCGCTCCACAAAAGCCGTGCGAGCCTGTTCGCCGTACATCGGGTTAGAAGCAACAAGAATGCTGTATTCCCGCAGGCCTTCCAGCGCAACGGACAGCCGGCGAATTTCGGAATCTTCGGGAAACGCGCCCTCGGGAGATGCCGCAGACGAATACCTCAACAGCTTCGGAACGTTCCGCAGGAGCTTCACCTCGTTGGTCATGCCCGTTAGGAATTTCTCCCAGTCTTCGGCACAGGAATTCCCAGAAAGGAGCACTGCAAAGGCCATCGCCATTCGGGATTCCTCGGGTTCAGTGGCCGCATTTCCGGATATGTTGTCCAGGAACTGTCCCAGTTTTTCGTAGCTGCCACCCAGGGGATTCACCTCCGGGAAAAATCGAAGCAGGTCCATTTCCAGAAATGCCCGCAGGCCCAAAGAAGGCTTGCCCGGCTTAAGGAGCCACTTCTTGAACTCCTCGTAAATCCTTTCTTTGGAAAGGTCTTCCAGGGAAAGGCTCCTACAAAGTTCCGCCGTCTCTGGCGCTAACGTCAACTCGAAACGGCTGGCAAACTGCACACCCCGCAAGATTCGCAGGGAATCTTCGGCAAAGGCTTCGCTCACATGCTTTAACCTGTGGGCCTTCAGGTCATCCACGCCCCCGTAGGGGTCACAAAGGGTCAGCTCCGGAAGTTCCATGCCCATGGCGTTGATGGTAAAGTCCCTGCGGAGGGCCGCCTCCTTGAAGCTGAGCTTTTCGTCGGTATGCACCACGAATCCGCGGTGGCCATAGCCCACCTTGTTTTCTGTGCGGGGGAAGGAAAAGTCCAACGACAGGCCTTTCATGGCCAAATGAATCACGCCAAAGGCCTTGCCTACCAGGTTCGTGCGGCCGTACTTCGAAAGGAGCGGCACTAGGGCGTCTTGCGCCATGTCGTAAACTTCGATATCGTAGTCCCGGCAGCTCTTGCCCAGCATGGCATCCCGGACCCAGCCACCCACCAGAAAGGCGCGGCCGCCGGCAGCACGGATATCGCCTGCAATTTTCAGCAGGCGTCCCGGAAGGTCAGGCGAGAATTCATCACCCGAAAGTGTGCGGACCGTGACCATTATTCTTGCGGAACCTCGCTAGCCGTGCTATCTACGGTTGCGGAACTGTCTGCAGGTGCAGAAGCACTTTCTGTTGCCGCGCTATCCGGCAGGGTCGCAGGCTCCGGCGTAGCGGAACTGTCTGAGGGAACGGCGGCCGTAGTATCCCGAGGCACCACCGTCACCGCAGAATCAGATGCTGTATGAATTTTTGATGTCGTATCCTGAGAAGCAAACCGTTCATAAATGCTGCGGCGCGCCTCGGCCGAGCCCTGCTTTTTCTTGGCCTCTTCTTCGCGACAGGCCCGCAGCTCCTCTTCCATAAATGCGCGCTGGTCCGGGGAATAGGACATGCTATTATAGCGGTACTCTATCTCGTCGCAAACAACGCCTTGACGTTGTCCAGCACAAGAAGCCAAAAGCAATCCACAAGAAAACAGCGCCATTAATGTGGCTGCCAATACCAAATACTGTTTCTTTCCCATTGTCACCAACCTCTAATGAATCAATATAATTTTTCCCGTTTTTTTCTTGGAACCTTTGCGGACCACGTAATGATAAACTCCAGGAGCTGCAAGTTTCCCGGTCTTGTCGGTGCCGTCCCATTCCGCACGGCCACCCAGAACGTCGCTATCGTAAAACGACTTTACCAGTGCCCCGCCGCGATTATAAACACTTACGAAAGAGTCTTCTGAAATATTATCGATAATCAGACGCTGGCCCTGCTTGGGCCTGAATGGATTCGGGTAAGCCTTTACTTCAGCAGGAGCTTCAGACGTCATCATCTTTTCGGCATTCCTCAAATCCTTGCGAGAATAGCGAGTCACGCCGCCATCGTGGGCAAACCAAATCATACCCTTAATAGGGTCAATTGCCAAATCATGCACCTTGTTACTCAGTAATCCCTGCTCTGTAGCCCATCGTTCCACCGCTAGAGTATCTTTGGATTTCTTTCGCTTTGACAAACGAAACACGCCCTGATCGGCAGTTCCAAGCCAGATATTTCCTTGAACATCTCTGTCCATGGAGGTATACTCGGCACCAATCAACCCTTTTGTCGAGCTAGGCTGAACAAGGGTATCCCTATCCTCGTCCATGTAGGCGAGACTCCCAACAGTAACCATCCATAAAGCATTGTCATCTTTATCAAAAACAAAATCCAAGGGAGCCTTTCCACCGGGAGTAGCATAATTTTTCTTTTCGGAAACCAACAATCTACCCCCATTTTTTGAGGGTGGCGGCAAGCGGAAGACGTCTAATGAACCTCCCAATGAAACATAAAACGCCTCCCTAGAGGAAACATATACCAGCCATTCTCCCGTTTCTGCATCAATCTTTGCCGCAAGAGTTCCGACAATAGGGGAGGAACCTATTTCAGAGAGGCAACTGATATCGCCGTCTTTTGTGATATATGCTAGGCCATATTTTTTTTGGCCAGATGTCGCCACCAAAAATCCGGAACTATCCGGGACGGCAGTTGTCCCTATGGCAACGGTATAATCATCTAAGTATTCATCTAGGCAACTATTCTCGTCTTGCGGAGTCCAGGTCTTAAAGAGGGTATATCCGTTATCCTTAAAAAGGAAAAAGCCCATTCCCCACACATGGGCGAGCAATAAGCCATTATCCAGGGCAGACAGAACTTTCATCCGGTTGTCATAGGATCCGGTATAACTTCCCATACCATTCCAAATCGGGACGCTATTTTGCCAATTGTACCCATCACTATACGCCATCCAGCCATTTGATGTAGCGGCAACAATTCCCCCTCCTGAAACAGCTGTCATTTCGTAGACACTATCCAGCGCATAATTGTTAAAAAGCGTTTCCCGTTCGATTTTTGAAACATCCTGTTTTTGGCTTTCAAAAAAACGGTCAGCATCACTAATATTTTTTTTCTTGACCCACGAAGTCGGGTCTACCAGCCGCACGTCGGCTCCCATATTAGCCCAATTCATTTTGCGACCATACACTTCGGTTCCTAGAAGAACAAATAGCGAATCATCCTTAATGGAAATTTTTTGAGGCGACCTAGTAACCAGCGAGGTATTTCCGATTTTATCTATCGTCAGAATAAATGAACTTTGATCGGTATCAAAAAAGGCCAAACAATCTTCAAAGGCGATAACCAAATTGTTTTTTTTCGATATAACCTGGCCAGGAACCACTTGAACTTTCTTATTCAGATAAGAACGGTTTGCAATGCTCCAGCTAGAGGTTTTCTTATCGAATGCCGCAACTAAACCATATTCCGAAACGGCAAATATTTTAGCATCTGTCTGCGCAATACCCAAAAAGGAAGTGGCGCCTAAGCCATCTGCAGAAGTCCAAAGTCTTTTTATTCTAGGTGTCGAAAACTGGACGCCACCACCTGTGGCCAAGACATAACCCGAATCGTATGGAATAGCGGAGTATACCGGCGATGGTTGGGAAAAGACTTTCCACTCGTCGGCCAGAACAGTGCTTGTTAAAAGCAACAAGGCAAAAATTAACCGCATTAAAGGCACTTTACAAAATTACAAAAATGCACTAGCCCAGCAAAACATTCCGGGCTCTTTTAATGGCTGATTTTCTCCTTTTGGTTATAGCACTAAAAGACACTCCGTATAGGACGCTCAATTCTTCTGTGGATAAGCCCTTGTGGAATGTCATATCGATTAGTTCTCGGTCGCTCCTAGAAAGGGAATTGACCACTCGCTGCAATTCGTCATTTTTTTGATTCCCCTCCCGATAAAATACCGAACTTTCGGCAGGCAGGGCCATGTAGTCCCCCACTACGTCTGAGGCTATAGAAAACGGCATCATCTTTTGACGGAATCGGACATAGTCGTAGAAACAATTCCTAAAAACCCGAAATAGCCAGGGAAAAACGGAATCACCATATTTTATGCTCTTTGCGCATTTGAAAAAACGCAGGGCGATGTTTTGAAAAACATCCTTGGCATCCTCGCTGCTCTCGCAACTCATCCTGCACAAGTTGTAAATTTGAGGGGAGTGTGCTTTCCACGCCTCTTCTATCCACTTGTCGTTTTTTGTATCTTTGTTTTTGCCCGGTTGCTTCATGGTTCCCCTCTGTATTTTGACGGCGAAAATTTATGAAATTGAATCTGAAAAAACGAATTTTTGAAAAAATGGCAAACAACTGTTGTCAAGATTCAAACAATTGTTGCCTCTTTGCAAAATATTGTTACCTGCTGCTGGTATTTGCAACGACTGTTTTCGCCCAGGAATTCAACATGAATTCCATGCCGCCTCCCGAAATGCAGATGGAGTATTCGGCAGGGGCGTTGAAAGATGGCGGGACACTCACCGTAACCGTGACCGTCCCCGACAAATGGCATGTAAACGCCAACAAGGTCACCGACGAATTCTTGAAACCCTCCTCTGTCGAAGCCAAGGCCGAAGGGCTTGAATTCGGCGAAGCGGTTTGGCCAGAACCTATAAAGGAATACAACGAAGCCCTGGAGCTTGAAATCTGGACTTTCCGCGGGACGTTTTCCGTAAAGATTCCGGTAAAAACTGTTGACGGAACAAACTACGACAGCCTTGGCACCAGCGTCACCTTTAATTACCAGGCCTGTGACAACTCCATCTGCCTCGCTCCCGCAAGCAAGACCATCTCATTAGACGGATCGTTAAACAGTGGTGCGGTAGGCGCTGGCGTAAAAAAAAATGATTCTGAAATAGGCGCGGTCGAAGGTCGCACAGGCGAAAGTCGTGCAGACGCCAGGGAGAACGGCGCAGGCAGTGGAACCGGGCTTGCCGACAATGCCTCCGCCGGTATTGCGCTCCTGCTGTTCTTTGCCTTCGTGGGCGGGATCATCCTGAACCTGATGCCCTGCGTTCTGCCGGTGCTCTCCTTGAAGCTTTTCAGCCTGATCAAACAGGCGGGAGAAAGCCGCGGACGGCTCCTCGCTTTGGGAGGAGCCACAACGGCGGGCATCCTGGTGAGCTTCTGGGCGCTCGCCGCCGTTGTCGCCGCCGTCAAGGCCGGCGGCGGGTCCGCGGGCTGGGGGATGCAGTTCCAGAGCGCAGGCTTTATCGCCTTCATGGTGGTCATCCTGACCGCATTTGCCATGAGCTTTTTCGGAGTCTTTGAAATCTGGCTTCCCTGGAGCACCACCACCAAGATGGACAGCGCAGGCCAAAAGTCCGGACTTGCGGGAGCGTTCTTTACAGGCACGCTCCTGGTGCTCCTGAGCACTCCCTGTTCCGCCCCCTTCCTGGGTACCGCCATGGGGTTCGCCTTCGCGCAGACCACGCCAATCCTGTTCCTGTTCTTTAGCGCAGCAGGCCTTGGTCTTGCCCTCCCCTATATGCTGGTGAGTGCCTTCCCCGGCGTACTTAAAGTTTTCCCGAAACCTGGCGTGTGGATGGTCCATCTGCAACGGGTAATGGGAGTGTTGCTGCTTGCAAGCGTTGGCTGGCTTTTCTGGATTGTAAATGAACAGGCGGGAGTTACAGGCGTAGAACTTTTTGCCGCCGTCGCTATTGCAAGCATCGCCTGCTCCGTATTGCTCGGGAAATTCGCAAAACCGGGAACCGCCTTTATCCGTGAAGTCGCAGTAGTCATTCTCAGTAGCATCGCACTGTTCTCCCTCTGGTTTGCAGGAATTGCTCCCGAATACGAGCGGGCGGCCATCGCCACCTTCAACGCCCGTATGCAACAACAGATGACCGAAGACGGATGGTTCCGCTACAGCCCTGCACTCATCGAAGAATTTGCCAAGGCGAAACGCACCGTCTTTATCGACGTTACCGCCGACTGGTGCCTCACCTGCAAGGCCAACGAAGCCGCCGTCCTTGAAGACGAAGACTTTGTCCGCGCCATGGACAGCCTGAACGTGGCCCTTGTAAAGGCGGACTGGACCCGGGAAACCCCCGAAGTCAACGCACTTCTGCAAAGTATGGAAAAATCAGGGGTGCCTGCCTACGCCATCTACCCCGCCGGAGACGCCTCCAAGCAGATTGTGCTGCCGGAGTTGCTCACGGTAGAAGGGATTGTAGAACGGATTACAGAAAGCAGGGAATGAAATGTGAAATTAGTAATGAGTTATCAGTCATCAGTTATGAGATGTAACGTAGACAAGATGCGCTGTAAATCAGAGACCGGACGCTACTCGCAACTCATAACCCATAACTCACTACACATTTAAAGATTACCGCTTGCCTTCTTTCTTGTACCGCTCGATACATTCGGCGTAGAAGTCGAAGGTCTGCTTGGCAATGGACTTCCAGCTGAACACGTCGATGGCCCGCTTGCGGCTCACTTCGCCCATCTTCTTTGCCAGTTCCGGATTTTCAAGAATCTTGTTCAGCTTGCTTGCAAAGTCCGTCTGGAACGCCTTGGGGTCTGCCGGGTCAAAGTCCGTTTCGGAGACGTGCTTCAAGGGCACCAGGAATCCGGTCTCGCCGTCCACGATAATTTCGGGAATGCCTCCCACCGCAGAGCCTACCACCGGAGTGCCGCAGCTCATGGCTTCCAGGTTGATAATGCCGAAGGGCTCGTAAAGCGAAGGGGTCGCGAAAACGGTAGCGTGACTGTAAAGCACGCGAAGTTCTTCGTGAGGAACCGCTTCCTGAATCCACACCACGCCATCGCGGGCCTTTTGCACCTCTTCGATGAGGTTCTTGCACTCGTCGGCAAGCTCGATGGTATCGGGAGCGCCGGCGCAGAGCACCACCTGGGCGCTCTTGTCGATTTGCGGAATGGCCTGGATCAGCTGGCTGATGCCCTTCTGGCGGGTAATGCGTCCCACAAACAGCACGTAAGGGCGTTTCGGGTCCACCCCCCACTTGGTCAAAATATCTTCGTTGAAAGTCGGAGCATAAAAGTCCGGATCGATGCCGTTGTAAATCACCTTCACCCGGTCTTCGGGCACGCCGTAAAGCTTCATCACGTCCCGTTTCATGCCCTGGCTTACAGCAATCACGCCGTCGGCAGCCTCGTAAGCCGTGCGTTCAATCCAGCAGCTCATGGCATAGCCGCCATCGCCCAGCTGTTCTGCCTTCCAGGGGCGGTGGGGTTCCAGTGAGTGGGTGGTGAGAATCAGCGGGCACTGCAAAAGACGACTGGCAAGCACTCCACCAAAGTGGCTATACCAAGTGTGGCAGTGAATGACATCGATATTGTCGAGGGCTGCCGCCCACTGGAGGTTGATGTCCAACGGCTTGAAAATTTTCTGAAAACGGTCGTCCTTCGGGTTCAGGCCCAGCTTCCGCGAGAAACCAATCGCACGGATATTGTCCTCGTCAATATTCTGGTCGCCAAAACAGCGGGCTTCTATATGACAAAGTTTTGCCAGTTCCTGGGTCAGGAACTTGACGTGAATACCTGCACCGCCGTAAATTTCCGGCGGGAACTCGTTAGTAAGAATAGCAGCGTTCATAATTCAACAACCAACAAAATGGGGTTAGTCTCTCATCAATAATTATATTTTTTTTCGAAGGCAGGCAATGCCGTAAGAAAAAAGTAAAAGGGAAAACCTTACCGAGGGGCATATATGCGGGACATAAATTCCGCACGGGTCTTCTCGTCGGTCTTGAACCTGCCCAAAAGCTGGGTCGTGACCATGGTGGCGCCGGGCTTTTTCACCCCGCGCATGGTCATGCACATGTGAGATGCTTCCAGTACAACAGCCACGCCCTTCGGGTTCAGTTCCTTCTGGATGAGTTCCGCAATCTGGCGGGTCATACGTTCTTGAATTTGCGGGAAGCGGGCATAGAACTCCACCACCCGGGGAATCTTGGAAAGGCCCACTACGCAGTCGCCCGGAATGTAGGCCACATGGGCCTTGCCCGTAAACGGCAGAAAATGGTGTTCGCACATGCTGGCAAACTCGATGTCCGGCACGATAATCATCTCGTCGTACTTTTCGTGGAAGCGGGTCTTCAAGATATCTTCGGCTTTCATTTCACCCGAAAGTCCCGTCATGAGTTCGGCGTACATCTTCGCCACACGACGGGGCGTTTCCAGCAATCCTTCGCGGTTCGGATCCTCACCCATGCCGGTGAGGATCATCCGGAAGCCATCTTCCATTTGCTTAAGGTTCATAAGACAAATTATTCCAGGTCTTACAGCACACCGTGGCAGGTTCTGCTAATCACGTCGTCCTGCTGTTCCTTCGTGAGGGAGAGGAACTTGACGGCGTAGCCGGAAACGCGGATGGTGAAGTTCGCGTATTCTGCCTTTTCCGGGTGAGCCTGGGCGTCCAGCAGCTTTTCCACGCCGAACACGTTCACGTTCAGGTGGTGTGCACCCTGGGCGAAGTAGCCGTCCATGATGGTCACCAGCTTCTGGGCGCGTTCGTCGTCGCTATGGCCAAGAGCATTCGGGCTGATGGTCTGCGTGTTGCTGATGCCGTCCAGAGCGTATTCGTAGGGGAGCTTCGCGACAGAGTTGAGGGAAGCGAGGAGCCCGTTCTTTTCGGCGCCGTAGCTCGGGTTTGCACCGGGAGCGAAGGGGGCGTTTGCCGGGCGTCCGTCGGGGAGTGCCCCGGTGGCCTTTCCGTACACCACGTTACTCGTAATCGTAAGGATAGAAGTCGTGGGTTCGGCGTTACGGTAGGTGTGGTGCTTCTTGATCTTCGCGATGAATTCTTTCAGGAGCCACACGGCGATTTCGTCGGCGCGGTCGTCGTCATTGCCGTACTTCGGGAAGTCTCCCTTCACCACGAAGTCCTTGGCAAGACCGTCGTCACCGCGGACCACCTTCACCTTCGCGTACTTGATGGCAGAAAGGCTGTCGACCACATGGCTGAAGCCTGCGATACCTGTCGCGAACGTGCGGCGCACATTGGTATCGATGAGGGCAAGTTCAGCGGCTTCGTAGTAATACTTGTCGTGCATGTAGTGGATCAGGTTCAGCGTATTCACGTAGATGCCCGCGAGCCATTCCAGCATGATATCGTACTTGTGCATCACTTCGTCGTAGTCCAGGAATTCGCTGGTAATGGGGGCAAGTTCCGGGCCGATCTGCATGCCGGGCACCAGGCCGCCCTTTTCGTCCTTGCCGCCGTTGATGGCGTAGAGGAGGGCTTTGGCAAGGTTTGCGCGGGCGCCGAAGAACTGCATTTCCTTGCCGGTCTGGGTGGCAGACACGCAGCAGCAGATGCTGTAGTCGTCACCCCAGATGGGGCGCATCACGTCGTCGTTTTCGTATTGGATGGAACTGGTCGTCACAGAAATGTAGGCGGCATATTCCTTGAAGTTTTCGGGCAGGCGCTTGGTGTAGAGCACCGTGAGGTTCGGCTCCGGAGATGGTCCCATGTTTTCCAGAGTGTGCAAGAAGCGGAAGTCGTTCTTGGTTACCATGGAACGTCCGTCCTGGCCCATGCCGCCCACTTCGAGGGTGGCCCACACCGGGTCGCCGCTGAAGAGCTGGTTGTAGCTTTCGATACGGGCGAACTTGACCATGCGGAACTTCATGACCATGTGGTCCACCAGTTCCTGGGCTTCGCTTTCGGTGAGGGTGCCGTTCTTGAGGTCGCGTTCGATATAGATGTCCAGGAAGGTGGAGATGCGGCCCACGCTCATGGCGGCGCCGTTCTGCGTCTTGATGGCAGAGAGGTAGCCGAAGTAGAGCCACTGGAAGGCTTCGTGGGCGTTGGTTGCCGGTTCAGAGATGTCGAAGCCGTAGCTTGCGGCCATAACCTTCATCTGCTGCAGGGCGCGAATCTGTTCGGCCACTTCTTCGCGAAGGCGGATCACGTCGTCGGTCATAGTGCCGTCGCCTACGTGGGCGAGGTCGTTCTGCTTCTGCTTGATGATATAGTCAATACCGTAAAGGGCCACACGGCGGTAGTCGCCCACGATACGTCCGCGACCATAGGTGTCGGGGAGGCCGGTCAAGAGGTGGGCCTTACGGACGGCGCGGATTTCGGGAGTGTAGCAGTCGAACACGCCCTGGTTGTGGGTCTTGTGGTATTCGGTAAAAATCTTGTGGAGGTCGGCGTTGGGCTTGTAGCCATACTGCTGGCAGGCTTCTTCGGCCATCTTGATTCCGCCGAAGGGCATGAAGGCCCGCTTCAGGGGCTTGTCGGTTTGCAGACCCACGACCTTTTCCAGATCCTTGAGACGCTCGTTGATGTAGCCCGGCTTGTGGCTCGTGATGGTGGAGACGATGTCGGTGTCCATGTCCAGCACGCCGCCGTGCCTGCGTTCTTCGGCCTGCAGGCTCTGCAGTTCGTCCCACAGTTTCTGGGTGGCGTCGGTCGGACCTGCGAGGAACGATTTGTCTCCGTCGTAGGCGGTGTAGTTGCGCTGAATAAAATCGCGGACGTTGATTTCGCTTTGCCAGAGTCCACCTTCAAAGCCATTCCATGCGTTAATCATTATTCCTCTTTGCTCGCCCGAATTGCCGTAGTAGTGCGGGCTGAGACTTCTTGTTTTGTTGTTCTTTTGTGAGTCCCAATATAGCAATTGCAGGGGCCTGTTTGAACTGCCGCTGGAGGCTTGATTTTGCTTTTGTCAGACGCTGAATTATAACAAAAAAGGCGTCTTTTTTGTAACCGTTTGACGGTCAATGGGTTAGTGCTCGCATAGGGCGGCGGAGGTCATGGCGAAACGGCCTGTGGCTGTTTCGCATTCGGCCCGCAGGTAGGCGTAGCCTGAACTGTGGACCGTGATGGTCTCGTTCTGGCTTGCGGCCACGAGGCTTTCGGGGCAAATTTCTTCTTTGGCGGCCCACTTGCCGCCTGCAAGAATGCGGCGGCCATAGATGCGTATGTAACGGAATCCGCCGCCCAGGTCCTGGGTGCTCTGGGCGTGGAACTTTACGGTATCAACCTCGCGATCCCACCAGAGGGCGGGTCCGTCGGTGATGTAGCAGTTGTCGCCTGCGAAGGCTGCTTTCAGTTTTTCTTGGGTAAGAAACTGCGGGCCTGGATCCTTCGACTCCGCTGCGCTCCGCTCAGGATGACAAATGTTGGGAAGGATTCCCCCTACAAGAACCGCAGTCCGTACCCGTCCGAAGACGTGGTGGCGGTTGTTCCCCAGGGAGAAAAGCGGCAGGCGCACGAAGGTGGTGTCGTTCAGGTCGCCGTGGGCGTCGTTTCCGCCGATGGGGAGTAGGAAGTTTCCTTTGCCCAGTTCGTCGATCCACCAGGCGCGACCCAGCTTAAATCCTTCGTCGCGGATTCCGTTCCAGAACTGGATGCCGCGAACGGGGTGCCTTGCGTCTAGGTGCAGGTCCGCGGTTTTCCAGTAGCCGCGCCGGAAGATGAATTTTTCGAGCAAGCCCATTTGCTGCAGGGGGTGTGCGGCAAAGTAGGGAGCGTCCGTCATTTCGAGGATGCGCCCGATGGGGAGCGTGGGCCTGTTGTTAAGCCAGTAGCGTCCGCAGTCGCCGAGGCCAGGCAGGTAGGCGCTGGGCCCGAAGGCGGTCATGTGCACGTTTTCACCCTTGCTGTTGCCTGCGGAGATTTCTTCGCCGGCGATAAGGAGCGGCTTTGCGGGGAGTGCGGCGATTTCGTCTTTCAGGTTCTGGAAACGTGCCGATGCCGACGGGGCTTCTTTGGTGTAGTCTTCGACGGTGAAGGCGAAATCGTAGGCGTGGTCCGTGAAGTTCACGAAGTCGAGTCCTACGGCCTCTGCCGCCTGCTGCATCACGGCGGGACTTGCTCCATATTCCACGTGGTCTGCCGAGTAGTAGGTGTGGCAGTGCATTTCGCCGGCGGCATATCCTTCGGGTTTGGGAAGCTCGTGTCGCAGAATCTGGATTTTCAATGGTGAGGGTTTCAGACCCGGAAAGTTCCAGCGCTGGAAGGTTCGTTCCTTGCCGTTGCGGCACGCAACGACCTTCGGGAAAATCTCGTAGAGGCCGGGTTCCAGCGCACCGATTCCTACGGGGAAAAAGTGGAAAGGCTGGTCCGCTTTTAGTTCCAGGTGGTCAAAACGCCTGGTTTCGTCGGGGCAGTTTTCGCCTAGGCGCCGGATTGTAATTTCAAGGCTCTTGACGGTGGCGGGGAACCGGTGGGCGTCCCGCACCACAATCCACAGCAGGGGCGTTTTGCCCGGCACAAACTGGAACGGTGCGTCCGTGAAAATTTCAGGCCAGGGCCTGTACAGCAAGGACCAGGGCAACCTGAACTTGAAGTGTGTTTCCGCATAGCGGAGCTTTTCGCCGGGCAGTATGCTCATGGCCTACTCCGGCCGTGCTTCGGCGCTTGGGCGTGCAGGTTGCTCGTTCACTTTTGCGGGCTCGCTTGCAGGTTGTTTTGTCTCCGGAGTCGTCTGCTGTTTTTCGGCGCTTGAAGGTGCGGCGCTGTCCTTTGTAACGATGGTCGCGCTTTCCTTGCCTGCGGTTGTGCCTTCTTGTGCGGCTGCGCTGCTGTCCTTCGCGGCGGTGGCGCTTTTTACACCTGCCGAATCGGCTGTCGCGCCGTCCTTACCCAAGGTTGAGCTGCCGTCCCCTGCAACAACGGCGCTGTCCGCCGTGGCGGTGCTGTCTTCTATAACTACGGGCTTGTTCCAGGCGCCAAAGCTTATACGGATTTGCAATTGAATTCCGCCGATGTTCCATTTGGCCTTTTCTTCGGGGCCGTCGGGCACGATGTCGGCATACTGCTTTTTGGACTTGACCGAAATGTAGCTGTAACCCAGGTCGCCATAAACGTACAGGCTTTTCCAGTTGAACAGCAGGTAGCCGATGCTGAGCCCGAATCCGGAGCCGTAGTAAGGGGTCTCTGCGGCGAGCTTGCCCCAGCTGGTGTAAATTTCGGTGTGGGGGAGCGTCCAGTACCAACGCAAGGCGATACTGAAAAGGCTTTCGTTGCTGAGGGTCACCAGGTTCACTGGGATGGCGAACCGGTATTCCAGAAAAAGCGGGAACCCCTGGATGGTGTAGCTGTAGTTGTGGGAGCGGTTGTTCTGGTCTACAAGTACGACGGATTCATTGTCGTGAATGTAGCCTGCGCCTATACTTACGAAATGGTCCTGTCGCAGCTGGAACTGCAACCCCGCATAAATCGGAAAGCAGAAGTTCACCTTCTGAAAGTCCTGCTTGGCCACGTTGGCGCTGTCCCGCTTGTCTAGGGCCTGGGTCAGGAATTCGTGATGAATTGTGTCGATGGCGTCTTGAAAGTATTCCCGCTGGTCAAAGCTGAGAAAGGAAATTCCCGGCTGCAAAAACAAGGCGATTCTGGAATTGTCGTGAATGTCCGTGCTGTTTTCGGTTTCCGCAAGGGATGTCACCGTAAGCACGAATGCAAGACACAGAATCTTTTTTGCAAGGGAAACCATAAGGCTAGTTTGTCATTTCCTTGTCTTCTTTGTCTTCTTTCTTTTTCTTGGAATCTTTTTTCATGCGCTTTTCGAAATCTTTTTCGGCGCTAGCAATATTCTTTTCGTTTTTCTTGAAGATCTTTTCCATATCGTCATCACCCGCGAATTCGCCCCGCATCATGGTGAGGTAATTGCGGGCGGGCTCAAACTGGTCCAGCTCTATGTAAGAATCCACGATAATCTTGAAGGCGTCCTTGCGGCGCTTGCTCACCTTGTAGGTGTCCAGGAATTCCTTGAGGTAGATGACGGCGGCCTGGTACTTGTCCATGCGGTAGTAGAGTCTTGCTGTCTGGAATTCCTTTTCGGCCATACGTTCTACCAGTAGCCCGTAATAGTAGTTGACGGAATCCCTAAGGGGGGAGTCGGGGTAGTTGGACAGGTAGCGTTCAAAGTCCCTCATGGCGATGGTGGTGTTGGATTCGTCTCGGGCCACCTTGAACTCGATGTTGAAAGAGGAAATGGCCTTGCGGAACTCGGCGGTCTCGATAAAGGGAGAGCCCGGGAAATTCATGACAAAGGAGCCGTACTCGCCACGGGCCTCAATCCATTCTTCCAGGTTGAAATAGCTTTCGGCCAGCAGGAACTGGCTCTGTTCCATATAGCCCGTGCCCGCACATAGGCTAAGGATTTCTTCTAGCTTGTCTTGGGCCTTGCCGTATTTTTGTTTCTTGAAAAGTTCTTCGGCCGCTACGTACTTGTTCTTGCAGAATTCCGCATGGCTTACTTTCCCGCGGTCCGAGGAACACGCGCCAAGTCCGATGGCCATGGCAAAAAGGCAGAGTATTGGGGCTGACTTTTGAAAAAGGTTCATTTTTTTTCTTTGGTTAATTCTAATTTTCAGCTATCAAATTAGAAAAAAGAAATTCACCGGAAAAATGATTTTAGTCCGTTATGTCTTGAAAGAGCAGATAGGCCCCTTTTTGGCGGCTCTTTTCGGCATCACGTTTTTGTTCGTGGTGGACTTTCTGGTGAAGATTCTGGACAATGTGCTTTCCAAGGGGCTTCCGGCTTCTACGGTTCTGGAAATTTTCGTGCTGAACCTGGCCTGGATGCTTTCGCTGTCTATCCCTATGGCGGTGCTGGTGGCCTGCCTTATGTCTTTTGGCAGGCTTTCCGGAGACCAGGAGATTACGGCGGTAAAGGCGGCGGGAATGTCCCCTTTGTCTCTGATGCGCCCGGTGATGCTTGTGGCTATGCTCATAGCGGTACTCATGGTGCTGTTCAACAATTGGGTGCTGCCCGAGGCGAACCACCGTTCCGTAGAACTGATGAATGCCGTTTCTAGAAAGAAACCCCACGTGTTTATCGACGAAGGCCGCCTGATAACCCAGTTTCCCGATGTACAGCTGTGGGTGAGCCGCATCGACCAGGTGTCGGGAACGCTGTACGGGATACAGGTGTACGAAATGGAACGACGCGGAGCCCCACGTATAGTTTACGCTGACAGTGCCACTCTTGATTATGTGGACAACGGGGCGACCCTCATGTTCAAGCTCCGGAGCGGCGAGACCCACATGGTGGATCCGGACAATCCCGAAAACTATTTCCGCATCAGGTTCTATTCCCAGGACCTGGCCATGGAGAACGTGGACGACCGTCTGGAGCGCCGTAGCCGCAGTTACCGAAGCGACCGCGAGATGCCGGTGGAAATGATGATGGATGTTGTGGAAGAGGCTAGGCACAATTACGATTCTTTGGCAAACTACGCCAAGGAAACAAGACTTTCTTCTCTTATGTCTACGTGCCGTCTGGTTGAAAGCGACAGTATTGTTCCCGACAGTTCACGCAAGGCCATCAAAGACGATGCCCAGCGTCGTTCCAGGATGTTCCCGAGGGTTCGAGCCCAGGAGCAGGGCGTGCTGCGTACCACGGAACGCCTTCGGGGCCGTATGGAGGTGGAAGAAAAGCGCCAGGCCCAGTACCTGGTCGAAATCCACAAGAAGTTCAGCACTTCCTTTGCCTGTTTCATCTTTGTACTTATCGGCGCTCCCCTCGGGATTATGGCCCGCAAGGGCGGTATCGGCACGGGCATTCTTTACAGTCTTGCCTTTTTCGTCATCTACTGGATCTGCCTGATTGGCGGCGAGAACCTGGCGGACCGCCTGATTATTTCGCCGGAGCTTGCCATGTGGGCCTCTAATATTATCATCGGCTCCTTTGGCGTGTTCATCACGGTGGCCATGGTCCGCGATCGTTTCTCTGGAGATTCCAAGTTCTTCAGGGCGGTTCGTGCCGTGGGCGGGTTCTTCAAGAAATTCACGAAGAGGTTCGGATGAAGTTTTCCCGCTATCTCATACGCAATTTCTTGAAGATGTTCCTCATCGTGGTGGTGGGCGCTATCTTCATGTTCGTGGTGATTGACTTTGTGGGTAACATCAAGACCTGGCTCGCCCGCGATGTGCAGTCGGTGTACGATTATTACATCAGCTACCTGCCCTACATTCTTTACCTGATTACGCCGGTAGCCCTCTTTATTGCGGTGCTTGCTTCCGTGGGCAATATGACCCGACACTTGGAAATGAGTGCCATGCAGAGTTCTGGCCAAAACCCCTTCCGCACGCTGATGCCCGTATTTGTTTTTGGCATATTGGTCTCTCTGGGGGCCTACGAGATGAGCGAACTTTGGCTACCTGACGCAAACCACAAGCGCCTGGAAATCATGGAGACCAACGCCCAGAAAAAGAAGAACCCGCGAATCAAGGAAAAGAACAACTTTACCTTTATCGACAGTGAAAGGGCCAGCTGGTTCTTTAGGCATTATTCCGGCGACAGGAAACTGGGGCGCGACGTGGTGCTGCTTTTGCGGGACCAGGGTCACCTGGTGGAGCGTTTTGACGCCAAGACCGTGACCTGGGCCGAAGAAGAAGGCATAGGCTACTGGCTTTTCGAGCGGGGCCATCATAGAATTTTCAATAAGGATGGTTCCGTAACAGTGCTTCCCTTTACCAAGGAAAAACTGGTGGACAAGGTCAGCACCCGCCCCGAAGACCTGATCAACGAGCGGCAGGTTCCCGACGAGATGGACTCCAAGATGGTCCTCAAGCGTATCGAGGTGCTGAAACGTTCCGGCGAAGACACCCGCGCTATGGAGACGGCCCTGTATTTTAAGCGGTCTGCCCACTGGATGAACTTGATTGTGCTTTTGATCGGTGCCGCCCTCTGTCACCGCTATACCCGCTCCGGAGGGCTTTCCCAGAAATTCGGCATTGGCCTGCTGCTTGTTTTTAGCTATTATATCTTGGAACGGATTGGACTGAAAATGGGCGAGAATGGAGCCCTTTCCCCCTTCATGGGTGCCTGGATAAGCCACCTGGTGTTCGGGGCTTTGGCTTCTACCATGTTGTACCGCTCGTTTAGGCTGTAGAGGTTTTTGAATGTTGATGGCATGTGTGTTGTTTTTTGTGGCGGGCCTTTTTTTAGGCGTCGCGTTTCAGGGTGGAATGCTTCTGTTCTTTATCCCTGTGGCAGGCATTGCCGTAGCTCTCGGTTATATTAACCTGCCCCGCATTCCTGGCAGCAAGACGGCGAGCCTTCCGGTGGTGACCCGTGCCATGAGGGCCACGGGCCTTGCCCCTGCGGTGACTCCGGAACTTCGGAACTCCATCAAGGACGAATCTTCTGAATTCAACGAACCCAATTCTACTCTGAAGGTGAATCAGGTCTGGGCCCGTGCAAACGCCGATGTGAACAAGTCCATGACTGATTTGCTCCACGGGCTAAAAAGGGTCATTCCCAATGTCCACTCTTTGGTCATTTTCTCTTCATTGAACAGCAACAAGGAATGGGGGATCCGGGTCTATAGTGCAGACCCCAGCGTCCAGATAGCTTCCGATGTAAAAGTGACCGAAACTTCTGGACTTATCGGCCAGCTTTTCAACATAGACGTGGAACGCCTGCTGGAAGGCGACCTTTCTGGCGGAAAGGCGCTGCTGTACTATATCGACAATCCCATGATCAAGTCCCTTGCTGCGGTACCCATTTTGGACCAGGGCAAGAACCGCATTGGTGCCCTGGTGATAGATTCGCTGTACCCCAACGCCTTCAACCAATCGACGGTCCAGGCCCTTACCCACATCGCAAGCACCCTGTTTGCCCTTTATTACAAGTGCTTCGTTTCGGCAAAGAATTTTATCGGTCAGCACCAGTTCAGCATTCTGTACAGCTACCAGCACAAGTTTTTCCAGACCATGTCCGTCAAGGACATTTACAATCAGATTTTCGACTACGTCAAGCAGAATATTCCTTACGACCGCATGATGCTTTTGGCCTTGGACAAGCAGGACCAGGTGGATACCCACAAGGAACGTGAAGGCCATGTGGTCTGCGCCGACGGTATCGACAGCGAACAGTTCCAGAATAAAAAGTTCACCCTTTCGGACAAGGGCCTTGCGGTGTTGGCGCTTTTCCAGAACCGCCCCGTGGAGCGATTCTTCAGTTCTAGCTCCAGCCAGTACATTCCCCGTATAGACAACCGCGAAAACAAGAACTTGGATTTCCGCCAGCTGTTCGTGATGCCCATTTCTACGGACAACAATGCGGGTCAGGCGGAACTGGCGATTTGCCTCGAGAGCAGAACCTCCGGCCGTTACACCGAACACGAAATGCAGCTTTTGAAGGCCTTTGCCGGAGTGGCGGGTTTTGCCTACGCCAGGGCAAGCCAGTTCGAGACCAAGAAAGACGAGGCTACTCGCGACGGCATGACAGGCCTTTTGAACAAGCGGACCCTGCCCGACGCCCTGCGCACCGAAAAGATTCGTGCCGACAGACGCCAGTACAATATCGGCGTGCTGATGATGGACATCGACCATTTCAAGAGCGTGAACGATACCTATGGTCACGGCGTGGGCGATATGGTGATCATCGGGATTGCAAAGACCCTGCTCAGGGAGGTTCGCAAGGATATCGACGTGGTGGCCCGCTACGGCGGCGAAGAACTTGTGGTGGGTCTTGTAGATACCACGCCCGAAGGCATGATGGAAACGGCGGAGCGCATCCGCAAGGCCGTGCTGGATTTGGAATTCGAAGTGCACCAGGCCTCGCCTCTCCGGGTGAGCATCAGTATCGGTGCGTTCCTCGTGACTCCGGAATTCAAGGACAACATGATGAAGGCTGTGAACTTTGCGGACCAGGCCTTGTACAAGGCCAAGGAAGGCGGCCGTAACCAGGTTATCCAATACACAGAAACGGCCTAGAGCCGCTTGACTAGGGGGCGATTTTGTTCACTGTTTTGGATTGGGCGGTTCTCGCCGCTTATCTTTTAGTTTCCCTGTTTATAGGTCTCTGGGTTTCCCGGGGCAACAAGAACCTCAAGGAATACATGTTCGGTGGCGGGTCCATGCCTTGGATTGCCGTAGGTATAAGCCTTATCGCTACCTCTGTAAGCGCCACCACCTTCTTGGGCGCTCCCGCCGATGTCTATGGCGACAACATGACCTTCCTCATGTTCCAGATAGGTGCGCTCCTTAGCATTATTGTGGTGGGCTTCGTGTTTATCCCCAGGTTCCGCACGTCCGGAATCAACAGTGCCTACGAGCTTTTCGAAGTCCGTTTCGGTTCCAAGGCGGTGCGTCGCCTGGCGGCGGTTTTCTATTGCATGCACCTTCTGCTCCGCACGGGAATTCTGCTGTACGCGCCATCCCTGGTGCTGGCCCAGATTTTGCACATCGACTTGAAGCTTGCCATTGTGGTGTCTGCGGCGGTGGCCATTTTCTACACCTGGTTTGGCGGCATCAAGGCGGTTATCTGGACCGACGTGATGCAGTTTTGCGTGTTCTTTGGCGGCGGCGTTTTGGTGCTGGTTTTAATCGCCAATGCCGTCGGTGGCTTTGGCGAAATGGCGGCCCTTGCAAGCGAGGCGGGCAAGACCAAGTGGAGGGATGCCAGTTTCGATATTTCTAACGCACGTACCTTGGTGTCGGCGGGCTTTGCCTATGCCGTTCTAGAAATCGCCATTCGCGGTTGCGACCAGCAGTTCGTGCAGCGCTACCTGAGCTGCAAAGACGTGAAGGCGGCCAATCGCTCCAGCGTACTCTCCATGGTGCTTGGCTGTGCCGTTTCCATATTGTTTTACTGGGTGGGTGCCGCCCTGTTCGTTTACTACAAGATTTCTAAGGTGGCGGCCTTGCCCGATGGCCTTGGCCAGAACGACGTGTTCCCCTACTTTATCGTGAACGGGCTTCCGGTGGGAGTGACCGGCCTGATTGTGGCGGCCATCTGTGCGGCTGCCATGAGCAGCCTTTCGGGAGCTATCAATTCCCTCAGCAACACCTCGGAGCACGACTTCTTGGGCTGGGGCGAATCCGAAGGGATTGGCGGCCTCAAGCGGGCAAAAATCTGGACGGTGGTCTGGGGCGTGCTGGGTGTTTTCTTTGCACTGTTTGCCGCCACCCAGCAGGGCAGCCTCCTCAAGAACGCCATCTTCTTTACGGGACTCTTTACCGGGCCGCTTCTCGGCATGTTCCTGCTCGCCTTCTTTGTGAAGGGTCTCAAGAGTTGGCAGGTAATTGCGGCCGTACTTTGCGGCATGGCAAGCCTGGTGCTTATCCAGGGAATTCCCGCCTTTGGCGTGCCTGCGGTATTGGGCGGCATCTTCAGCTGGCCCTGGATGCCCTTTATCAGCATGACTACCACCATCCTAGTGGCGCTGGTGCTGAAGCTTGTGCCCTGTAGGTGCAAATAGGTCAATTTAATTCCGGACACAGCATTTTTTAGACGCTTTCGCTTAGCTGTTTGTTGCAAACAAAAAAGGCCGCACTTTCGTGCAAGCCTTTTTTAGGATCTAGGATTTAGAGATTAGGATTTAGCGATTTCGGGTGTAAAACTTTTTCAGTCCCTAGCCCCTAGATCCTAGCCCCTAATCTCTAGTCTCTAAACTTCACCTGCTTGGTGCCGGCAACAACTTCACCAATCTGGGTCCACTTTTCGCTCTTGGCTTCCAGGTGTGCGACCACTTCGGCCTTGTCTGCCGGATCGATAAAGATGAGCATACCCATACCCATGTTGAAGGTATTGTACATCTCGTCCTTCTCGACGGAGCCTGCCTGCTGGATGAGCTTGAAGATCATCGGCGGGTCCCAAGTAGTGCGGTCGATAATCACGTCCACGTTGTCCGGGAGGATACGGGGAATATTGCCCTGGTAGCCCGAACCGGTAATGTGGGCGAGGCCCTGGATAATCTTCTTGTTGCAGAGGTCGATGAGGCTCGGGTAGTAGCTCCTGTGCGGCATGGCGAGAGCTTCGCCGATGGTCTTGTCCATTCCGTCGACCAGGGTGTCCACCTTGTAGCCGGCCACGTCGAACAGCACCTTGCGGGCAAGAGAATAACCGTTTGTATGTAATCCGGTAGAGGGCAGGCCAAGAATAATGGTACCCGGCTTGATCTTTTTGCCGTCGATAATGTTTTCACGTTCCACCACACCCACGATAGTGCCGGAGATGTCGTAGTCGCCCGGACCGTAGAAGCCCGGCATTTCGGCAGTTTCGCCACCGATAAGCACCAGGTCGTTTTCGCGGCAGGCCTTGGCCATGCCGGCCACCAGCTTGTCCATCACGCCCGGTTCCAGACGGCCCGTAGCCACATAGTCCAAGAAGAACAGCGGACGCGCTCCCTGCACAAGGATATCGTCGCAGCAGTGGTTCACGATGTCCTGGCCCGGCAGTTCGTGAGTGCCCATCTCGATGTCGACCTTGAGCTTGGTGCCCACGCCGTCCACGGAACTCACGAGGACGGGGTCCTTCATGCCCAGGTGGTTCAGCGTAAACAGGCCGCCGAAGTTGCCCACGTCGCCCAAAACGCCTTGGTTGAATGTAGTACGTACGGATTTCTTCACACCGACCATGGCTTCGTCAGCTCTGGCCAGGGAAACTCCTGCGTCTGCGTAATTCATCTTTTTTCCTTTGCCCTAGAGTCGGGCACTGTGTTCGCCCGTTTTACTGGGCACTTTGTTTTTCATCAATATTTCTGAGAGCATCCAGGATGAGGCTCGTGGTGTCGGACATCTGGTTGATGTTCACGGTGTCCGGCATCAGGTGGGTGTCCAGCTTGAACAGCGTGTCGTCCCCCCAGGAGAGCAGTTTTTCCAAGGCATCCGGCCCCGCCAGTTTGCCGCACTTGGCGCAGCAGATACGGCCGTCCTGGAAGGCGATAAATCCCTTTCCTTCGCCGCTTTCGAAAATAACGGTTCCTGTAATGCGGCTCTTTTCCATGGTCTGCGCAAAATCGATAAAGGGCAGCACCCTTCCCGAAGCCAGCAGGGAAAGCCTTTCAAATTCGTCGATGGCCTTGTTCTTGGCGCGAAGACGCCCCGCCACCACCTTGTACAGGTACACCATGATGCTCGGGTTCTTTTCCAGAAACGCCACGAACTCGTCGCGGGGGATAATCAGCACGGTGCAGCCGTCTTCGGCGGCAATCACCGTATTGCTGGTGGGCTCGTTACAAATGATGGACATTTCGCCGAAGCATCCGCCGCTTTCGATATAGGCCAGCACGCTGTAGTGGCCGTCGGGCAGAATCTGTCCACAAATCTGGGCGCGGCCGCTCTGCAGCACGCAAAAAGCCATTCCTTCGGAATCGCCGTTGATAATAATCTCGCCGGCATCATATTCGCGAATCTGCGCGTTCAGTAACAAAAAGTCGGCGCAGTCCCTGGGGACCTGCTGCAAGAACGGCGTTCCCGATTCGTAGGACGTCGCAATCCAGTCGCCAATACCCGTATGCTGTTTCATAGTGTGTTAAAAATTAAAAATATTTCTGTACCAGCGGGAGCCCGGAGCCGTACTGTCCGCCTTTTCGGAGTCCTTAAAGGCTCCTATCGCCCAGACGAAATCATTCAGCACCTTTTCGGGCTGTGCCACCGCGCTTTCGTAGAAGTCGTTTCCGCCCCCCGGCCCCTTGCGGCCGTCGTTTTGGAACACCCGTTTTTCCCTAAAGGCCTTGATGCGTTCCACCCTGGGCTCTTCGGCGAGAATCTCCTTTGCAGTGGCGAACATTCCCGGATTGATCCACACGTCCACCGAGTCTGCGAGGGCTATGACCTGCTCCAGGGAGAACCGCAGTTCCCTGCTGGTGTCCGCCGCCCACAGGTAGCACCCGCCAGCGTCTTGGATAAGTTTAGCGGTGTAGCTCTGCCCGCCCGGAGCGTACCACACGCCGCCGTAGCTCATGCCTACAAGCACGCGAGGGCAAGGTAGTTCGGAATTCGGAATTCGGAATTCCGAACTATTGGCGGGGGAAGTCTCCCCCTCGCTCCCATGTTGTTGCTCGCTACCCCCTCTAGCGGGGGACACCCCCGCAACGCCCCTGTTGCTAGACGAGAGACGAGAGGCGAGAGACGAGAGGGTGTCATTGCGAGCCGAAGGCGAAGCAATCTCTAGTCCAGATTTGTTGAAGGAAGCAAGGTAGCCGACTTTACTTTGTTCGTAAACAGCGTTGGCGAGGGAGTCTACACCGAGCAGCATTCCGAACAACTTAATCCATTCGGCCTTGGCCAGGGGGTGTTCCTCTTGCCACTCCGAAGTCAGCATCAGCGGGAGTCCCAGGGCCTCTATCCGCTGGTAATCGTCGTAGGCTCCGCCGGTAGCGAAGTTCATGACCAGGTCGGGTTTCAGGGCCAGGAGCTTTTCCAGAGAAAGGGTGGGCCCGCTTCCCACTTCGGCTACTTCGCCCTTCTGGACCCGTTCGTAAAGAACGCTGTCGGCAATGAACTTTCCTTCGCCCACGGCGACGATGGCGTTCTCTAGCCCGAGTCGCGCCATGAAGCCCACCTGTGCCGACGACAGCGCCACCGCACGGGCCAGCGGGACCTGCAGGACGGTGGCGCCCTCCAGCCCCTTGGGAAGGGTGCCGCGGTCGCTACCCTTCGGCCTCAAGACGAACCGCTTTACCAGGGTGTTGCTCCCCACGATGGAGCGGATTTCGGCTACCTTTTCCCCGCAGGAATTGCCGATTTTGAGGTTCTTGCTGTACTCCAGGGAGGGGAGCGGGGCGCAGTCCACAGCCATTTTTTCGGGGGTCTTCTCTTGGGAGCAGCTCATCAGGAGCATGACGGTGGTCGCCAAAAGGGCCGTCCTCGCCCCCAGGACCGGCCCGAAAAATGTGCGTAAAGTGTTGATTTTTAACATTTTATGAATTTTTATAGACCGCAGGGGCCAAACATAATGTATTTTATATACCTAGAAATTCCTTTTGGGAGTCTTTTATGAAGACAAAAATAACCTCTTTTCTCTGGTCTGCCCTGCTGTGCGCCATGACTTTTGCGACGGGTGCCCTTGCGGATACCGAATCGGGCTTCTATGAGAAGGAACACATTCGTGGATTTATCTCTATCGGCGCCGACTACCGCGGCATGTTCTCGGAGTACCAGAAGTACGTGAACAAGACGGCCTTCTTGAACGGCTACCACAAGGACCCGACGGGCGACAGCACCAAGTATGCCGGTGAACTGAAGTACGAAACCTTCGACGACTACTACTTCGGCATGCACGTGAACATCGGTGCCCAGTACAAGCAGTTCCTCACCTGGTTCGACATCAACTTCATGCCTACCCAGACATCGGAACGCCCCAGTTCTTCTTATAGCGCCACCTCCGAAGACGGCTCTACCTCTATGAAGTTCCCGCTCTACGACGTGCGCTGGTTTGCCTACGGTGCAGACTGGATGTTCGGCTGGAAGCTCTTTGGCGAACATACTTTCATCAACTTGATTCCTGCCGTTGGTTTCGGTTTCAACCTCATCAATTTCCACCTGGCTTCCAACTTCGAAGTCTATGACGCGAACGACAAGTCCTCTGTTTCTATGAGGGACCGTTACTACAGCACTTTTGCCTCTACCTTCAATTCCGAACTGGAATTGCGTCTGGAATTTGGTCCCATCGCTGTGGGTGCCTACGGTGGTTACCGTTGCGTCCGTTACAACGAACTTGAAATCGAAGGCAAGAAGGTTGATACCGCCTACGGCGACTACGACACCGACAATATCGGTGACACCTGGTTCGTGGGTGTGCGCCTCACCTGGATCTTCCGCAGCGAATGGCAGAAGAAGCAGGATGCCAAGCTTTAATCTTTGTCCCGGTTGTCGACGGGACTGATATGTCTCCCCGGCAACCATAACTTCAGCATGTCATCCCCGCGACCTGTGGTGAGCGAAGTCGAACCAAGGCGGGGATCTTTCTTTTACGACACCCGATTCATCGGCCGCTTGAATAGCTGGTCCAGGGCGTAAATGCGGGTCTCTTTTTTGCTGGGCATATGCGTGTTGATTTTGAATAAACTAACATCCGAATAGAGGGAAGGCGGGTTGTTGTTGGCCACATGCTCCATGGCAATATAGTAGGCCGAATTATCCCGCAAGAGGCTGTCCGTTTTCCAGTGGACCCACCGGTTGCACCTTTCAAAGGCGAAATTCCAGCCCAAGAGCAGCATAGGGATTCCCATTTCGCCGAGCCTGTCGGGCAGGGGCGAGTACTGCCCCTGGGTGCTGAGGAGTATGACGGCATCCACGTGTCTGTAGGTGGCAAAGGTCAGGGCGTCTTCTATCAGGGAAAGGTTCGGTGAATTATCCTGCCCACGTGTGGAGTAGTGAATCTGGAATCCGGCGTAGCGCAGTTCGCGTTCGAGGTTGAAAATACCGTCATTGGTGGAGCCGTAGCTTTTCGGATCCCTGTCGGGGTGGTAGTAGTGGCAGTCCATCAGGGCATATTTCTTGGGCGGGTCGAAAAGTCGCAGGGCCTGGTCTCGGGCCCAGTTCTTGATTCCCAGAAAATCCAGGGTGGAATGGAAGGGGTGATACTTTCGGTAAAAGGTGTTGACCTTCTTGAGGGTGAAACCGTCAACGTAGAAGGCGATATGGAAAGGCTGTTTGTGATGCATTTTTTCTCCTGTAATGACCGCTCGGCCTAGACTCTGGACATCTGTTCAGGGCTGGTCCGAGCTCTCGCAACCGCCTCAGATTAATATCTGAGGCTTGTTGCTCACTTATGACCGCTCGGCCTAGACTCTGGACATCTAATACCGAGGCCTGTCGTACATGTATAAAACGGAGATGCAAAACAAAAAGAGCCTGAAAATTTTCTTTACAGGCTCTTTTTTACATAAGTAGGGGGAAAGTTTACAGAATGACTATAATAGTTTCCTCTTTTTCAGGTCGTCCATGAGGGAACCGGGCATCCATTTTTCCAGGGCCTTGTATTCGGGCGCCTTCAGCTTGTCGCGCCAAGCCTGCGCGGCCTTCTGGTCGCCCTTGTCGTTGTAGATGCGGATCAGGTTCAGCACAGAACACCAGTATCGGATACTCTTGCCGGTGCGCTTGAGGTAACTTTCGGCACTCTGTTCGTAAATCTTGGCGGCTTCGTCATAGCGCTTGAGGCGGTAGAGCATGTCGGCCTTGATCTGGAGCATCACCGGGTGGGAGGGCGCCTTCTTTAGGCCCCGCTCCGAAAGTTTCAGCCCTGTCTCAAAATCTTCCTTGTCGTAGTGCATCCAGATAAGCGGCGCAAGGAACAGGGGCCAGAACCGCTTGGAGACCTTGGAGGCGCTGTCCAGCACCGTGAGGTAGTGGCTCCGGTTGTCAGACTTGAAGGGGAGCCAGCTGAAGCTCTGATCTACATAGTAGGCGTAGATGGCGTAGAACGCCTGGGGGTCCAGTTCCTTGGAATCTTCGAACATCTTGGCGGCGGAGCGGGTTTTCATAGCACCCTTGATGGAATGCCCCGTCTCGCTTTGCACAAAGCCCAGTTCGAACATCTGGAGCCCTTGCCACAGGCCTTGGGCCTTGCATTTTTCCAAGCTCTCGCCTGCCTTGAAAAGGGCTGCCGTGTCGCCCAGGTCGTCGTACATGCTGATCCGCACAATGCTTTCGATGACGCAGCCCGCCCCTTCGTCTTTTGCCTTGAGGGCCTGTGCCGTACTGAGGGCCGCCTTGTAGTTCAGGGCCATGGTCTCGCCTGTCGCCTTTTCGACAAGCCGTTCCAAGGAATCGGGCAGGGCAAGGCTCAGGCTTTCGGCAAAGGAAAGGGATGCAAGCAGGAGCGATATGGCGATGGTGCGCTGGAACATGGAAATAAAAATAGAATTTTTAATTCTTTATTTTGAAGTTGCGTCAACTAGCGGGAAAAGGAATTCTATGATTTTTCTCAAGACTTTATTTCTATAGAAATCATTCTTATAGAATTCGTGATCTTCCCCATTAACGAAATAAGTGTCGTGAGCGGTATTTTGCTCAATTAAGGCAGAGTCTATGATGGTGCTTCCGTAAAAAATCGGGCTGTTGAATTCTAAGTGAAATGCTGTCGCAAAGGTCTTGTATCCAAAGGCATCGCTGTTTTTCGCTTTAACTGAATCCAGATTTAGCATAGGGCCTTTTTGAAAGGGAATAATTCTATCTGCAGTTCCGTGTATTAACAATACTGGAATTGATATATTTTTGATTTGTTCTTTGTCTATTACCGCACCCCACAGAGAAACTATGGCCTGTGGCGATAAATTATTTCTTTCGCATACTGATTGTAAAGCAAGTATTGCTCCCGAACTATTTCCGATAACAAAAATTTTTTCAGAATCTATCCTATGCCTATCTGCATTTGCTTTGAAATACTGGATGGCGTTCTGTATATCTTGAACGCCCCATTGGATAGCTCTTTTGATTTCTAGACTGTCAATAATCAATTTATTACGTTGAGATTTTTTTATGGCAAGCCCAATCCGATAATTTAATGCTGCCACATTATAGCCTCGTGAGGCTAAAGAATCACAATATGCAGTAATAGGTTCATTAGAATCACCTTTGTTTCCAGATACAAATGCCCCGCCATGTACAACTATAATTAGCGGGCGATTGTTCAGTGTGTCATTTTTAGGTTGGTAAAAGTCAAATTCTAAATCATGAGGGATGGTTTCATTTGAGTTTTGATAGAAATAGAGCGTCGGTGCAATCTCTGATTCCATCTTTAATCCTGAAACTAGAGTGGTTATAGCGTGCTTCTTTGCTAGGAAAGGCGCATCTTTTGCATAGACGAGATTACTTGTTTTTGAAACCTCAAAAATGGGGTCAAAATATCGCGTAGCACCTACGACAAATGAGGTGCTAAAAAGCAGCATGACGAATAAGACTCGGATACGCATTACTCAAGTTTACGGACAAGACGAAAGCCCCACATGCCTCGATGAATATAAGGAGTACATTCGTTATCAATGCAAATCGCTTTTTTTGATGATTTTCGTGAGGATCGAATCCTTTTTTGTAATAAACAAGCTGGGCTTTGTAAGTAATGTATGGAAAAATCCATACATTCTCCTACAATATTCGCTTTTTTATTGGTTAGATTAGTAACCATTTCATCTGCATTCCCATATACATCAAAAAGACCAAAGGGGTTGGGAGCTAATTGTTTCGTTTGATGGACGAAACCATTATCAGGGGTGCTTAAGTCCCATGCAAATTGTTTGAATTTGTCTTCTTCGCTGCCCCAAAAATAGGGTTCGTGTTGGCCCGCTAACTGTAATGCAACCCATTCATCATAGGTTGGAATTCTGTAACCATCACTTGTTGTATCTAGTATAGTTTTCATTTTTTGCGATTGTGATTCAAATAAAATATAACCATTAGTAATGGAATCAATATTCATTTTGGGGTAAGCAATAGAAAGGCCATCTTGTATTGATCTCCATCTCGCATAATCAAGAATCTCTACTGCACTTGAAATGGATATAGGGTAATAAAGAAGTTGTTCGCGACTATTTGTTGGATAGTATATTAATTGAATGTTTTTACTACAATTCTTTTTTTTACAGTAGTTTTTCTTGGAAAATTCAGCCTCTCCTATTGTAAACTCGGTTTTATCAACGATTAAATCATAATCAAATGATTTTTCTTGACATGTCTTCTCTAAAGGCTGCGTTTTAATTAATTTTTCTATCCACAAACAATGCGTTTTTTTTCTTAAGTCAACAATAGTTTGATTTACGAGAATCCAGCTAGAATCGGCTTCTGTTAAATCGCTTAAGTCACGAGAATACAAAACTAAAATACTGCGTGTATATGGAGAACCATCCACATATACACAATTTGTAGAATCTATATGTGCTGAACTATTAACTATCCAAGCACCATTTCCAGAGTTAAAATTTTTTTCTGGACAAAGTTTTACCCCTTGATTCCAATCCACCTCATACCAACGCTTTTTTCCCTTTGCTTTTTTTGGTTTTGTCGTGCTATATTTCTTCGATGAGTTATAATCATTTTGTTTTTTGTAATAGATTTTATAACCATTCTCTTCCGTAAGAGATAAAAGATGATTGTTATTGAAAGACATGGCATTGCCACGGGCATCATAAATATAATTTAGGTCTTTTGAATAACAAAATGATGTGGAAAGGATAAGAAAAAAAAGTAAAGAAGTAAATGGACGTATGTTAGTGAAATTCATAATCCGCCTCCTCCATTAAGTATTTTACATTATCAAAGCTATGCAAGTTATTGTTTACGCAGCTTTTATTAGTAATGCGATGTAAACAATCCCATTGATGCTCAACTTTCTGGCTATCATCTTTATATTTCATGGCGCGTCCCCTCAATAAAAATCCATTGCTAAGGTCGTTTTTGTGCATAAGATTTTGTTCTTCTTCTTTAAATCCTAAAAAATCATCATCGATATCCACAAGACCTAATAGATGACCAATTTCGTGTATTTCAGGCCTGAAATCACTTTTGGTATATTTATTTATAGATACTAATTTTGCAAAATCATCGTAATTAACAGAATTTGATGCTTGTATTGGCTCTGTAATGGCAATTGCTCCTTTCAAATGAGGCTTTAGGTACTGCTTATTTAGATCCGATTCTTTCTCTATTAAAACCAGACACTGTGTGGTTTCTACATAATCCGTGAATTGGATTTGTAGGTTTTTTAATAGTGGGTTCATGAACAACCATATTCATTACCGGTTAAGTTAAAATATATCCTTTTTTCTTGTTAAGTGGTATACCCTTGTGGTCTAGGCAGCCTGTTTTG
>Ga0129306_1000724_pt1 | contig 46727 bp, 36 predicted proteins | sample P827metagenome_FD_94438 | JGI IMG/M metagenome (GOLD analysis project Ga0129306, IMG submission 94438) | Capybara group fecal microbial communities from Wisconsin, USA - P827 metagenome | ecosystem: Host-associated > Mammals > Digestive system > Large intestine > Fecal | place: USA: Wisconsin... | reverse complement strand
TTTATAGTCGAATATTTCCTGTAACACAGAGTAAATAACCGACTTGCTCCTCTCGAAGAAGACGTATTGCGTAATCTTATTATCTCGGGCAATAAGGCCCTTGATGATTTCCTGGTTGGTCATAGGCTATAAGCTGGCAGCTTCTATAATGCGAGTCGACAAAGAAGGATCTGCCTTCAAAAGCGAGTTAATATCAATGTGGTAGGTTATTTCATCCCTCAAGGCTTTGGCCGTAGGGTTTTGGTCATCATAGTGCCATGAAAGAAGGATGGCAGGCTTTTTAAGGGACTTGATCTTACGGGCAAGCATCTCGTAATCTGCATCACCGGTAATCATGACAATGAAGTCAAAATCCCGGTATAGCGCCAGTTCATACGTTTCCAGTGCGAACCAGACATCTATACCTTTCTCGTGCGGAGTACCGTCAGGGAGGTCGTAGACGTGCTTGTAGTGAAGAATCACGTCGTTCTCAATGAGCCGGTCTTCAAATTTACGGTCATCGAGCAGCAGATTCTTTTTCCTGGCATCGTAGGCCTTATAGCGGCCACGGAAGAAATGAGTCTCCGTCACGATACACGAGGCCGGGTCCAGATTATATTTCTCGGCAATAGCTTTCTGAATGAAATTGATAAGACCACTAATCTTTACACGGCTGCTGGCTCCGAGCCCCTTTTCAAGAAGCACGAAGTAATTACCGTCGATGAACAGCCCTATAGAATTGATTTTTCCGTTCGCCATAACAATCAGCTAATTACAGTTATTGAATCCTTATCCACATCCTTGGGGACGTCACCGGGCTTGAAGCCAAGCCCCGTAGCTTCGCAATAAACGCCCTTGCCTGGAGCATACTCCTTGTAATCGGGAGGAAGCTGAACCTTTGCTCCCGGAGTATTATGAAGGACAACGGCAACGTGGTTGCGATGGTCTGTTTCGCCGGATTCGACTTCTACCAAATCCACATCGACACCGAGTCTCTTGAAAAGCTGGTATGCCAGAACTGATTTGCAGTCGCAATCTCCTTCCTTGTCGTACAGGGTCTCACACGCATAGCGGAAGTACTCCAGTATCATTCCGATAGGTTCGGACTTATCATCAGTCTCGTAGTGGACATTGGCCTGGACAAATCCCAGAAGAAGGTCGTACATTTCAAAGTCTGCCAGGCCATACTGAAGCGTCAACTGATAAGCGCTGTTAAGAATCTTGGCCAAAGCTGTTTCTTCGGAACCATCAGAAGTCTTAGCACCAGCCAGAACTTCTTGTGCACGCTTGTATAAGTCTTCTTCTGAAGTAATCGGCCCGTTGCGGAAGGGATTTGCTTTTCTCACCAGTGAGTTGACTCCGCTGAAATCAGATTCCGTGAAAGTAAGTTCAAGTGTATCATCGGAAGTGATGCCCTTCAGATCCAGAACCGGCTTCCAGGTATAATCCCTTGTGACGGTTTTAACTCCTGCGGGGGCGGGCTTGGGCGCCGGGACGGTAGGAATCCTTCCCGACCAGCCGGAAGATGGCTCTTCGATGTGCCAGGGACCCTTGAAGCAAGTAAGATTGCACAGGAAACCGATCAGGGTCACTGCAAACAATGGATACAACGTAGCATCGGCTACCCTGAATGCAATGAATGCCGCGATGATGATGCAGATATTCCAGCCGGTTACGCCGACGTTCCGGTCGATGAGGCCAACGAGATAGTCGATGGAGTCATTCTTCATCGTTTTCTCATATTTGACCACATACAACACGATAACAATCAGTGCATACCAAAGAAGCATAAGCAGCATATACAGGTTAGGGACGTTCTCTGTGATGGCCTTGGTCAGGAGCATCAACGGATAGAACAGAACCATGTAAATCAGGGCAGAGGGCAGCATCAAATCCATGAAGCCGACACGGATATCAAACGCTGACTTCTCCTGCTTTTCCTTCTCCCGGAGTACGGCAAAACCTGCAGCCCTTACGATGACATCCTGCTTGGCGAGCAGGGAACCTATTACACAACCAATCTTGTCTCCTCCGGAATCAAGTACATTGGTGCTACGCTGGTCAGGATGCTCACATGCACCGACTTCATTTCCCGCCAAATCCAGTACACGACCGTCATCCGTGAAGGTGCCGAGTGTTTTCTGAACCTTATTCTGCTGGATATTGGTAACAAGAGGCCGCACCTCATATCCGCGGATAAAACCAATTCTGGAGGAAGCGAATATCGGCAGAATGGAGTCATACAGGACATATTCGCCCCTGATCCGCCAAAGATATCCGACCTTCCGTCTTCTGCCGGAAGGTTCTACCCGGAATACAACTGCGAACGGGCAAATCAGGAATAACAGGCCAATAATAAGAAGGCCGACGCCGAGGATTTCACCCAGCGCTTTCAATAACAAAAGGATGGACTGAATCATGGCGTTTATCTTATAGGTCTGTCAAACAAATTGCAAATCATGACACCTTCAGGAAGAAGGGATTTCAGAGTATCGCGGTCGTTCAAATCCGAGCAGGTCTCATCGAGGCCGGCCCAAGCGAAATCATTAAGATTCAAACCGCGATAATAGAGCAGGGTGGCCAGGATAAACGGATCCTCCATAGCTTCCGTTTGCGGAGCACCAACCATACGATCCAGCACCTTGCAGAAAGACTCGTCATTTGCGGCCGCCTCATTGGTGCTGAGCGTGTAGTGCTCAACCTGAAGATTTGCCGTATGTGAAAGCGCGGCGCACCTTCTGGTGATGTGAGCCCATTCTTCCAGTCCCTGTCCGGGATATCCGGCAATGAGGGAATTCAGGGTAACGGCCTCCTGGCGCATCCGGGAACGGACGAAAGCTCGCAGGGCCTTGGCGCAGCCCGGGATGTGACACTTGGCAAGAAGCTGCCCAAAAGTGAACTCGCCGGCCTCGCCCAACTGAACGATGGCCTGCATCTTTCCTTCCCAGCGGACAATCTCTTTCACCTCGTCAACGACTATCTGTACGCCGGCTGTCTTTTCAGACAGTTCCTTCATTACATCCGCGCCTCCCGTACCGATGGAAATGGTATTGAGCGGCTGCTGCAGTTGTAATGCGACATCAAGAATCTTTTCGACAGGCTCGAAAGGACATCCGTCGCTGATGAGAATGACGTCATCGTACAAATCTTCCTGAATCTTTGCTACGGCGAGCGTCAAAGCAGGAATATAGTTGGTACCGCCGCCAGCTTTCAAAGAATCGATATCTGCCTCTTCGTCAAAGCTGGAGGCAACCACCTTGTCGTCAAAAGCAATCCACTCCACATTATAACTATCACCCAATGCACGGACAGCCTTTTTCAAGTCTTCCAGTTTTTCTCCTGACATACTGCCGGAGACATCCAGAAGCAGAAGGGTCTTTCCCTTCATGTCCTTAGACGTGAAAGTCGCCTCCTTTTCAATGCTTTGCCGGATGCTGGCACGGGCACTCATCAAATCTTTGACGAGGTCGCTCATGGTAATATCCTGCTTCATCACTTCCTGGATATCCTTGTCCACACCGTTGATGTTGACTTTATGCATAGGGATACCACTACCGAAATCCAGCAGCGGAAGGCGGCCGAATGATCCGGTAAGTTGTTCGTCAGAAATATCTTCGACGGACACCGGGGGGATAAGAACCATGTTCTCTTCGCCTTCCGGTTTGGCCTTCCCGGCTTTAATGAGCGGCTGCAGGACAGGAGATTCCTCAAACGAGAAATCGGCAGGGGACATTACGCTCAAGTGCTCTTCAAGGAATTGCAACTTGTTTTTCTGTAACCACTTGCAGTATTCCGCAATCTCGTTATATGTGGTCTGGAGGCACTTGATGATTTCGTTTCGGAGTTCCTCCTGGCACTTGTTCAGCATGACTCCGATATACTGCTGCTTCAGCGATTCAATGCGAATCCTGCGGGCACGTTGCCCCAGAATGCCAATCAGAAGCGGAAGGACACCAGCTCCAATTGTACATCCCAAAACGGCTCCGGCGCTGAGGAATAACGGCAGATATGTCCATGCAAGGAATGCCAGTAAACCACCGAGAACCAGCGTACGGAACACCATCGAGAGCAGAATCACAGGATGGTTCTTCAGCTTGCGTTCCAACACAGCCAGAGCGTCTTCCGGAGTCCTGTTCTCGGCCTGTGCCTGTTTGGCTGCGCCTTTCAGCTCATCCGGAATACCGAACGGCAGGATATTGGCCTCTCCGGTAGAAAGGTCATGAATGCGCTGTTTGTAAGCGACAAGAATCTTCTCTGCCTGTTGAAGACCTACATACTTGGATGCTCCGGGGACAGTGAAGATACGGAAAACCTGCTTCTGTAGCTGATCGGCCAGAGATGTAATGGTTGCCTTCTGATTTGCGTAAAGCTTCTCGCGGTAGTCGCGGGCAAAAGTTTTCAGGCCTCGCTTAACGCGGTTGACAAGATTCTTCTTGTAATTAGGAATGAAGTCACAATAGTAATCTGCCCACACCTTCTTCAGTTTGGTAGACCACGGTGATATCCCGGGCTCAATGTCAAACGTATAGGTTCGGGAATTCAGTATAGGGCAATCCTCCTTGAGGCTGTTGACTATGGTTTTTGGTTCAAAGCATTCAAGCGTATCCTGATCAGCATCAACGTATTCCTGTGCTGCGGTCGCATTATAGAAAGCAGCATCTTTACTCCTGGCCAGTTTCTCCATCAAAGAGCTGGAAAGAAGGAATTCGCCCTGCTGGGCCTGAACAGAGGCCTCAAAGAAAATACCGCTGGCAGATAAATCAAGGAAACGATGCTTTGGATTGTCCCCAATGAAATCCTTTGCAGACAATTGAAGCGTCGCCAGATACATCTTATCAAAGGCGGCATCCTTTTCTTTCTTCTCCGAGGGAGACTCAACGAGAGATATGCTTCTGAAGGGAGCATGGTTCACATCTTGCTTCATGAGGACGTTCACCTCCTGCAGGAAGCCCCGGGACTTGGCAGACACTCCGGGGGCAATGGCAGCCGTATTGGGGCGCCAAAGCATACCGTAGAAATGAACCCTTCTGAGGGTTGTCCACTGAGTCTCGTCATCCAGAAGTGCCAGACGAAGCTTGGTGGCCCAAAAATGGAAGAACGGAATGGTATTCTTTTCGTCGGTAATATCACCCAGGAAAACCACATTCAGGACCTTCTGCTCCTCACGTCCCTTGTACTTGAAAACAGGAATGAGGGGGTCACGTCCGTCACGCTGAAGCGTCAGATGGCCGGCATCATCAAGGATGTCCTCGTATTTCCGTCCGGCACATGACGACACATAGAACCACTTGTCGTCATCGGGTACGGGCTCGGAGGAATTCTCCCTGAAAGCCTTCCACCAGGTCTCGAAGAACCTGGCGGAACGGCCATTTTCAGTAAAATCCAGTATCCAGAGCGGTGTTCTCATCGGATCACGCTGTTAAAGAATTGTCTGATTTCGTTTAAGTAGATTTCGTGCTCGGGCAGGTTGCGCTTAAGCCAGGAACGGAGCAGATGCACGAAGGTGGGCTGGCTGTCAGGGCCGGGGGTAAGAACACGTTTTAAAGCATCTTCTTTCACACGGTGGAAAGCATCCTTTACAGCGCTGGTTGCAAGTGCCGTTTCCACAACCGCAATCTTCTGGAGCTGGTCAAGGAGTGTCTGTCCTGACTTTGATGCAGACTTCAGAGCATCGGTAAGAGCCTGAGGAGTGGTTACATCCGGGAGCAGGAACTCAACCGTACCCGCATCCACTACAAGATGGTTTGCCGTATCAAGCATGCAAGGGCTGGTAATAACCTTTAAGCTCAGTGTGCGTTCGCCCTTAACGATGGATTCGCGGAAGAAACAATCATGAACAGTAGTTGTCCCCAGGTCAATAGGGCTGCCGGAAGGACCACCAAGGCCTACGGATGCAAGAAGGTCAATTTCACCGCCTTCATTTGTATCTGGCATACTGAAACCGGAGATGGCATCATAAACGCCCATAAGTTCCTGATAAGCGGCAGGCTCTTTCTCCTTGAGAACGTCAATGACTTTCTGTAGGAAGAGGCCTTTGAGGAACAGACGCATGGCATCAATCGTCTCGGGAGTCTTAATGGACTCCAAAGCCTTATCCAGATCCAGGAAGCGGAATGCTTTGTGGAGATGGCAGCCTTCTGCCTGAGCGAGAATGGACTCTCTGGCCGCATAGTACTTGCTCTGGAGCATGTCAAAGTACTTGTAGGAATAGAAATCCATACCTACAGGCATCTTGATTATCTGGAAACGGTCTGTCATCCCTTCATCTGCCACAAACTGGGTATTGTTGACATTGTCACGATATCCGAAGGCCTGGGCCAGAGACTTCTTCGCTCCGATATACAGGAGGCTGGTACTTACCGGCTGGGTATGGGCAACCTTGGTAGGATAGAGGACCGGAATCAACGTGGGATTGGTCAGCATATCCAGATTGAGATTGTCGGCATTCAGTGTGACAAACTCTTCGAGCGTCTGAGCGAGCCAGTTGGAAGCGGGTGTGCCGCTTGCGTTGATAGCGTCATCAAGAACCTGGGAGAGCTGTTTGGAAATCAGCGTGTCGAGTTCTGCCCGGGCTATCTTTGGTGTGGAAAGGGCAAGCTTTACAAATACATCCAGGCCATTCCGGGAAATCAACTGCCCCAAATAGGAATTGATGCCCTTCGTGCTGCCTTCAGTCTGCCTTGCAGGAACTTTCCTGCCGTTGACACCCTTGGCTATCTCCTTGTCATAAGGAAGAATCGACTCATAGTAAAGCTCCTCGAAAAGGCTTCCTTCTTTCCAGCCATTGCCTTCATCACCACCCGCAATCTCGTAGAGAGAAGGAAGGTATATGGTCAGCGCATCGTTCTTTGTCTCACGGAAAGTCTTGGAAAGGAGGTTCCAGTCTTTCTGCGCTTCCATAACCTTGACATTGATAATGTTAACCAGCTCGTACAAGCCGACATGGTCATTACCACCGTTGCGGATAATCTCAAGATAACCTTCATTCTGCTCGGTCAGGGACTTGATGATATCGCGAACCACTTTGTAGGTGATGGCAAGCTTACAGGCCTCGGCGTACTTCTTGCCGGTATCAGCTGCCGCAGAAGCATTCTTTTTATTGATTCCCTGGGAAGCGAATGAGCGAAGTTTGCCAAGCAGGTTTTCCGCTTCTTCTTCAGCCTCGACCTGCATATTCTTTAAAGCTCCGTTATAGAGTTTCTCCAGGTAATAATTATCTACAAGATCAAGTAGTTCCGCGGTGTATTGGACACCCTTGTTGGCTACAGTCTTGTTGATACCCTTGTTGATGGAGGCACAAACGGCATCATAGTATTTCTTGCGCAACTCGGACGGATTCTCGATATTGCGGGAGACGTTGTTTATGAAACCATTGATTCTTTGTGCATCAAGGCCGTCGATGGGAAGTCTCAGGCTCTTGAATGCCTCATCAAGGTCTCCCTGAACGCTTTCTTCGCCGATAGCGGCATTGTCAACTTCGCACAGAAGAGGGAGGATATACTCTGCGGCGAAGGCCTTTTTGGCAGCTTCCTTTACATCATCGTCGTTCGCTATCCTCTCTCCAAGGAGCCCGTAACGAAGGACTTCAAGCGTTGCGCGCTTTTTCATGTAGTCACGAAGCTCCTTGTCGGCCTTGCGGATTACACGATATCCATAAGGAACCATCCATGTTCCCCATTTGAAGTCCGTATCTTTGTACTTGTCAAGCTTGGCGGTCTGGCGTCTTGATTCGCGCAGGGAATTGGACAGCATTCCCTCAATATCGGATGCTCCATTCCCGACGACCAGATAATACATCATCTCGGCAGTTGTCGGATACAGATTATCCAGAGGAATCTTCGTGCTTCTGTCAGTCTCCACATCTACAGGGATGACCATTTTGAAGAGGTTATAATGGTCGTCGCCTTCAAACTTGATATCCCAGGGATATGCGCTGAAATGCTTGAAGATATCTGGCTTGGTGTCCAGAATGCCCTGCTCAAGGGCATTGAGTTCCCACATATATGCAAAACCGTTGAGCGGATAGTTATGCAGACCTACATTGACATCAATAAAGGGCTTCGGCATGTACAACACCAACTTCACGCTGGCATGCAAGCCTTTCTGTCCGGCCACCCTGTCAATCAGGTAGAGTGTATCGATGGAAATGGAGCTGCCGGTACCACCGCAGCAAGAAGATACGACCCAGATATCGGGTTCGACGATTTCACCGGAATTCTTAGCGAACTCGGCGAACGCATTCAACTCTTTCTCGATGGCATCATAAAAGGCCTGGTGATACTGCACGAGGGCGGTACGTCCAACCATTCTATCTGCCTGAGCGCCATCGGACAGAGGCTGGTTCGGGAATGTCAAATGCCCGGGCTCTTGAGAAATGGCCCACTCCAACATGCGGATATCACGCGGGGATGAACCTTTGGTCGCGTGATTGTAAACCTTATAAGGATTGGTATCTCCCACGTTGACAAACTGGCTCAGGGGAATCAGCGTCTCATACTTGTTGATTTTCGCCCTGGTCTCTTCGTCCGTATCAATGTAAAGGAAATGGTACTCTGCAGCGGGATCGCCCTGCGCAGAAAGCTTTTTGGAAAGCTGGGAAATAGTTTTAAGGCCACAACCGCCTAAACCAATGAATAAAATCTGTTTCATATCGTGTAATGTTTTAACTCAATTCAATCTGGTAACGAGTCTTACCTTTTTCTCCAATCTTAACTGTTACGGAACCGGATTTACCGGCTTTATACAGGAAGATCTTCTCACCAACGCTCACCGTGCGTGGATCGTAGTCGTTGTCTGTCTGGACATCCGCAAAATCACCCTGTTCGAGTACCATATAATAACCACTCTTCAGGAAGAACAGCGCAGGATTGTGTCTTTCGGTGAAGATCTTGATGCTCCATTTCGCATCTTTGACGGGCAGGCTTGTCTCTCCTGCACCGATTGTGATGGGGGCAACAACCTCATCCAGATTATAGCGCTTGGTTGTTCCGTCAGGATTGGATGCTTTCACGAAAACCATCCATTTCCGGTTCAGTTTGGTGAAACAGAATTGGTAGACGAAAGAGCCAATGATTGCAAGGATGATAAGGATGATGATTACCCACACCCAAATCGGCAGCGTGGAATTCCATACACTGGCCGAAGGAAGCTTTCCGGAATCAACGCGGTTGAGATTCACGGCATCACCCTGTCCGGCCACTTCGCCGCAGACGCCCTGGAGGCGGCTGATTTCATCGGCATAGGGGGAAAGAAGAGCAACCTTGGCCTCATACTGACCGCCGCCCAATTGAATAAAGTTGGGGAAGAAAGTTTTGTCGGAAGCTGGCTGGACTAGTTTGCCTACTGTAATACTGCCCGGGAAGGGACCTTCGGACTCGACGGGATTGAAATACCGGCTGTCTGTATTCATGGTGACGGTAGCACCGTTAACCAGCGGGGTCTTCATTGCGTCCAGGCGGAACTTGACTTCGTCCCCGGAAACGCTTACCTTGCTGGCTACGGATTCGTCCACCTGCTTCCAGTCGGCCTTGAGCAGCGAGTTCAGCTTAACTGACATAACGCCGGTGGCGATGTGCGAGAACCAGTTGGAGAGCAGGGCCGCCGAACTGACGGACTGGTATTCCACCTTGCCGAAGATGCGGTCCAGTTCATTCTTGAAGATGGCATCCTGACGGAGCTTTCCGCCGGTATTCAACTCAATGCCGTACTTGCACATGCCGCCCACCTTGCTCTCGGGCAACTGGGACAGGAGAGACGCCCAGTTCTCCTTATTTTTGTCGTACTTATTCTTGTGGGTCCAGTACTCGAAGTCCGTGAGCATGTAAACGAAGGTGAGGTCGTTACTGCCTACGGTATTGATGGCGTCAATGACGGTCTTCGCCATCGTGAAGCCGTCTGAGCCGTCCTCGCTGGAACCATTCCGGTTGAATCGGAAACCATTCACCACATCACGGATGGAGGCGCGCACGTCGGGAGAGAGGGGTGTACACTTCAGAAGCCCCACATATCCGGTGTGACTTTCATCGGACATTTTGATGAGTGAAATCTGATCCCCGTCAGGGACGGCGTCCAGGAACTGAAGGATATTCGTTTTGACCGTGCTCTCGTAAGGGAGCATTGAGCTGGAAACATCCACCACAAAAATGTAGTGGGCCTTCTGCCCGGCAATACGGTCTCCGTACAAGGACATCAGTCCGGGATAGTCCTTTTGCATCGCAGCCATTGCACGCGAATCGTCGGCCCTGGCGCTCCAGGATGCGATGATCAGCAGTGCTGAGCAGAGCAGGAATAAGGTTTTAGTTATTCTTTTCATCCGGTAGTGTTTGACTATGTGGGTCTTCTATCTTACAAAGATAATAAAAGTGGTTAAATCTATCAATATGATAGATGAATATCAATCTATTGTTTACATCTCCGTAATACTCTTCTCCTCAAATATCATCTGAATGAAGACTCCTATGAACATCGCTAAGAAAGAGAACTGAATAAGATAGTCTGGGAAGATATTAATTGTTAGTTCCTCATTATCATGGAGGAACTGCCATGGAATCTTCACTAAAACATCTTCAGCGGAAGTCTTGTAGTCGGCATAATCTGTGACGAGAGAGGGGCTTAAGATATCAACAGCAAAGATGCCAATTACTAAAGATATTGAGAAACTAATGAGCATTAACTCCAAAGCTCGCCAGACCTTATGCCCTGTAGTAATATTTGGAAGTGCCTTATTATTCTCGTACAAAATAAAAGCGAAAACGACGGCAGAAAGAATCACCCAAATTGGCCACGAAAGATGCTCCTTCACAAGATCATTACCAATAACGATCATTATCCATGCTGTCGTTATCGAGGCAACCAATCGGGGAAGGAACAGATGAATGTTATCGATAATGTGTACTCTAGGCTTAGAATATAATGTAAGGGCTCCTATACCCAAGAATCCAAAAACTTTTATTGCTAAATACTGCCAATAAGGAGAATCCGGAAATTGGTAGAAATATAGAAACGCCCAAAGAGCTCCGAATAAAACTGACAAACGGAAGGATTTCATTAGCTCACGCCGATGTCGGATCTGTACCAAGACATCATCAATTCTTGCATATTTCCTGCGTAGTAGGCTAAAGCCAAAACCCACTGCAGTCAGAAAGAATCCGACCGCAGCAACTGCAGGAAATAATGCAATATTTCTTGGACAATCCCAAAAACCGTGAATCATTGTAGCTACAGCGAACAATAATAAAAAGACCGCAAAAACATGGTTCCAGTTTTTGAATAAATGAATTCTGAATGTATCTACAAAATCAAAACGTCGATAGAACCATTTAGAGATTAAAGTGTTTCGTTCTAAAACTGATGAGTTGTCTCCTGTCCCTACAAGTTCTCCTAACTCATAAGAATTCAAGTAATGCACGCTGAGTTTTTCTCCTTTTGTCCGAAACTCCGGTTCTGCCCTTAAGGGGAAAACGATTCGTGCCATTTCCTCCTCAGGATTAACAAACCAAGAGTCAGAGACATTAAAGCCTTTTCTTTTCTTTCTTGGTTTCTGGTCTTCATACCACTCCGGTGAAAAAGAAAAGTGTTTGTCAGCAAGTTTCCCCGTGATAATGCTTATCCATTCGGCTTCCGCTTCATCTAATTTCTCAGCATATAAATCTTTGACCGACTTGATATTATCATAGGCAGAGCTATAATCCTCATTCTTGCTGATAAAGGATGAAATGACCTCATCGTACTTATTGTTTATTATGTTGATTTCTTGCGGGCTACAATATTTTTTTCTGCGTGCTCTTGATAAACTATCCTGGCGTTTTTTCTCTATCTTTCTAAGCTCAGACACACATTTATTCAAGGTACGAATATCTTTGCCTTTCTCACTATCAGCAAATGATTGTAGTTTATTTCTAATAATCCGTCTGTAATAATAGTATTCAGATTTTTTTATAATCGCAGAAAAGAAAAAATCATTCATTAATCCATCTTTCATCATAGAATAGTATTTACTACTCTCAAAGACGTCCGAATGCATTAGGTCGAATAAAAAATCAAGCAACAATTTCCGAAGAAACTTTGTGATTCTTGGCTTTACATCAAATTGCTGCTGATGAGGTGCATTTTGGATTTGATACTTAATCGCACCATTATCCTGCCTTTCAGTAAGGTCCCATATAAACAAAGAAGAATATGAATCCTTATTAATCTGACTATCTCTTAGACTCTCATACTTCTTTCTCTGCAAATCATGTTTATTATCGTTCCATCCTTGCACATATCTAACTGCAAGCAAGTCGCATAGATAATCACTCAAAGGGAAGTCGGTATTATATATTCTTTTTATAGAAGAAGATAATAATTCTTCATCTTTTGTTTTGAAAGGCAATCTTAAAATAACCTCTTCAGAATGTCGGGGCTTTTCTTCGCACGTGAAATAATGGACAAAGAAAACGACCTCATGAGAAGTAATTGTAAGCCGAATAGGATATGAAGTAATATCCTTTTCTGAATCGAATACCGGCACATCGATGTAATCATAAACGGTTACACCACTTACTACCTTGGAGATATCTAGGTCAAGACGAAAAAAGCTACCACTATTCATTATTCTGATTTCATATCAATAATATGCTTCTCAATCATTCTAGATACGCGTTGAACTTCTTTACTTAGCTTTGTATTATTAGGTGGAATATTCATTGTTCGGATAACAAACTTGTATTCCTCCCAAATCTCTGGCCACTGACGAACTGTTCCAAACGCAATAAGATGAATAAACTGAAGGAGATGCTCAAGAAGTGCATCCATATGATCCTTGTCACATAAGAAACTATTAACCAACAGAGACCTATTCTCATCTATTTTTAAAGTAAAATAGTCATAATGCAGTCCTAATACGTCTTTGTACATAGCATATGCATTCTCTCTTACGGATTTTATTCTTTGGTATCGACTACGGCTATTACTATCAAATATTAAGTTTAGTGTATTCAATATACTGTCATATGACAAATTCTCAATACATGTCTGCTTGAGACGATGCTCCATCACTCTTGCCAGATAATACCTAAACAGACTAGGCGTATTAGTCGGACAAGCCCCCTCTGCGATATACCACTTCTTTTCACTACGGTGAAGGCTCTCTGCTCGTAGTCGTTCTCCAACAGCGGTTGTGAAAGCTGAGATAAACATAAAGAATTGTTGTCCAACGGGGCCATCATCAACACATGGAATACCTTGGTTTCCCAAGCTTATGTTAGGATGTGAGTCTGACTCCTTGATGCGCTTTAAAAACTGGTATCCGTATTCGCGGTCGCTTATGAGATAATAACCTTCTTTATTGCCGAAAACATCATCTTTCTTTTCCAAACTATGTTTCCCCAGCAAATAATCAAGAAGAATAATATCATACTTTTGTGGATTATTATCCACCTCTGTGTTTATGTATTGGAGCGCAGAGAATGCCTCTCTGATACTATCAACGCCCCATATCTGAACTTGATGTTCTTCGGAATCACTCCTCACAATATTATCTCCCGATTTAATAATCACCTGGACACTAAGACCCATATCCTCAATCGTTCTAGATAAGATGTCTAGTTTGGAATTGTGTTGGACGTTTAGGGCATCAGTCTCAATAGCTTTGTCCATAGAGCGCCATGCATGATCGTCAATTAGCAAAAAACGCCACCTATACTGCTCTAACTCTTTTATTATAAGTTCACATTTCTTTTCCATTTCCCATTCTGAATGAAATAGAAATGGAGATATATGTGCGCCATGTCCCTTCGATTCTGATGCAATATACGATTCGCAAACAAGTCGGGCATTTAAATCTGCGTATTCTTTAGCGATAGTTAATCGATAGATGCCATTTTTGTCGTTATTTGCAATTCGAGAAACAATCCAAGCGGCATGTGCTTTTACATCATCTGATTTATCCTTAATCCACAAATAGTAATTCCAGATAGAACTGTCCATTACTGATGAATAACGAGGAAAGTAAACGTTATACTTTCCGGCATCTAGAAAGTCCCATACAGAAATATGCAAAATGGGCTTCATCGCTTGATCCTTGCCATAAAATAATTTTTCCTGACAATAGGTAAAGGGATTAGATAAGCGTTGTCCATTTACTTGCCCTATATCTCTTAATTGGAAAAAATCCTTTCCATCTTGGATATGAATCCACGCGGTTACCTGATAGTCATCAGTAACGGAGACGGTCAAATCTGTAAAAATATCTTTAATGTTCTGAAAACTGGAGTTGACAGGTTGCCCATTCCGTTCGACTTGCGAAATGTCTGTCGAAATAATCTTTCCGGCTTGAATTCTCCAAGTTATTACACCTAATGACATATCAAATACTGTGTCTAATTAAGAATACAAGAAACTGTCTTCGTTTTCCACAAACTCGAGATTATTAAAATAACCATCTACGTATGACTGAATCTTTTCGTGGATTATTGTCCCATCATATACATTCTCAACAATCTTTGCAAATTGATTGGAAGTATGGTGAAAAAATATAATTGATAGGGAAGAGATACCTTTTTCTTGCCAGTCAGGAACAAGGACTGTTTTTTCATCGTCGCTCACGACATATACGTCCTTTTCAGCAAATGAAAAAAAATCATTATCCATCTTTACACCTGACAAGTCCTTATCATGAAGAATAAGCTGAACGGACAAAGTATTTTCGGAATTATCAGCACTTGGTAGTTTTTTTGCGCAATCAATTAATGTCGGTATCCAGTTATTAGAAGAATCCGGCGTTGATAAACATTGAACACCAAATACGCCGGGGACACTATTCCCATCAGAATTGTGAAGACAGAAAATATTGTGCTTTTCATTATCCCCAATCCCAATAAGCGCTAAAGACTGTTCAGGAAGTTCAGAAATAAACTCGGACATTATTTTGCTTTTATTATCAGAGAAACCAGCGAAAAGCAATGCTAATCTATTGCACTTATCAAGGAACGATTCGCCACTGGGCATAGGGGCAACTAGTTCTTTTATATTTGCCTCAATACTTTTTCTCTTATTACTGAGTTCATTTATTTTCTCATCATCATCCTCTTCAGAAAGCATATCTCCGCACTCGCACCAATCTTTATACAACACAAGTATGCGCGCTTCAACATCTTCACCCAAAATGCTTTCTGGATTCTCGCTACCATTATTCTTTAATAAAGAAGAGATAATGATGTCTCTAAGCTGATTCTTTCTTGTCTGGTCTTCTTCTATTTCTCTTAAATACTTGATAATAATTGATTCTCGAAAATAATAATTCAAAGATCTAGTGGCTTCCGGATTAGAACAGATGTTATGCCCACCAAATAAATCTGTGGGCTTGAATGCTTTTGTCGAAAAAATGGTGACTATCATAACAAAAAATCAAAAAGCTAGGCCTCCCCCTCAAATTGAGCAAAATCCAAGACTTCTATTAAAGAAAATTTACAATCTTTTACGCCGTGTTCAAGAGCCGCATACTGAACGAATGGCAAATGTTGAGGCATGTCTATTTTTGTGGGTTTTGAACGTCCAGAATGAATTATGAATCGAGGAAGAAACTCTTTTTCATTATTGTCGATTTTGACTGGAATTACATCCGGTTTTTTCATAAAGTTATCGTGAATTGCACGAGTTACTTTCTCCTTGTAAACATCGTTTTGTCCTCCCTTGTATTCCTTAATATCAAAGCCTTCATAAATCTTATCAAGAATACCCTGGTGGATTGAGATATAATCAAACTTATTTTGGAACTGAGCGATATACTCTTTGTTATATTCGATTCCTGTCGAATCTTTATTCCATGATATCGTTGCGATTCTATCAAAGGTGCATTCAAATAGGTCGCTAATGCTATTGCAACGGCATTCTACGCAACCAATAATTGCGAAACTACCATTTTCATCCCTAATTACACTAAAAACTTCAACGCCCCGTTCTGAGTAATACTTAGACAGGTGATTACCATGCTTAGAAATAGTTTCAAACTTAGATGTGTTATACTTACTTAACTTGGAACATATCGTGGGGATATCATCGTTACTCAGTTCGGGGATAACGCTAGTATCTATCTTCCCTTTTGCTAATCTCGTTATTCTTTGAAGTGCAATATCCTTATCAATAGTCCCTTTTTTAAGCTTATCAAGAATTTGAGCCAACCCCGGTATCGAAGGTGTGACAAACTGTGTTTCGTCCACATTATGAACTATTTTAAATATGCGTTCATCAAAAATCGCCACTTTTTGTTGCATCGCATATAAATGAGAGAAGTACCACTCCTCATTTAGCGGCTCTCTACGAACTAATCTATCTGAAGAATTGTCTCCTGTTATGCCATCGATAGCGATGATGTTCTCATAGGTTTTCCCTGGATTCTCTTTATCTAAGCCATTCTTCTTTAACCAATATGATTCGTAGTCTTTTTTTGTCGCATGATGAGTTCGATACTCATACATTGCAATATCAGACACTTTCTTTTTAACGATAACCGGCTGACCAGCATCATTAATATCATCAAGTTCAATTATCGTTGGTTCGCCAACTTGCTTGATTTTATTATACTGAATATGTTCTGAAATTGATGGCGCATCGTCACAGATAAAGAATGTTGGACCATCTTCGGAAAGACCAGTAAAAGTACGATATATATGAGATAATACAACCTTCTTAAGCCCTTCTCTCTTATCTCTAAGTGCCTTATTCAATAATTGTAATTCGCTACTATCATCGGTACCTTTTATTCTCTCAGCTAAAGATGAAATATCATTATAAATAACCCGTCCTTTAGGGCACTCGTTCCAAATCAGCACACGGTTTGAAACGAAAGGACGGAGTTCATTGAAAACACTATTATTCGCAACTATGATGTAACGATAGTTATCTTGGTTTTCTCGCCTGAAATGATCAGCAGAATCAAACACACACCAGTCTATAGGTGAATTAAACTCAATCTCTCTAAAAATATCAGTATCTTTTAAGCCATCAGCAATAACGGCGACTAATCTATTCTTTCTTAGCGCAATAATGTACCTCAGGTGGTTATCCCGAGTTAGTTCCACAGCGACAAGAGGCATTCGCTTAGTTGTAGGTGTGTTGATGGACCCGATTACCGAATCAGTAACTGACTCCGAGTCAAGATATTGTATTGGATACCTCTCATATAGAACTTCATTGGGCTCACGTCTTAACCATGCAGAAGAAATACGAATCTCCTTGATTCCCTTATTTGATTCGGTCATTCTCCCAGTTGACAAATCAATATAAGGCTCAATAAGGCCACCGGCAATAAGTTTCTTAGCCACTTCGGGATTATTACTGTAATCAATATTATCTGTAATAGTCAACAGATACATCATTCTTTTTCCCGGTGCTGTTTGATAGAGTCTTCGCCATACAGGATCGCAAATGCGAGACTCTAAATCTAATTCATGGTTAGAAAGATTATCGTCAAGTTTATCACAATCAAGCACATCAAAAGTGAAGCATAGGTTGCCATTAGGAAGACTCTGTAAATCTCCGTGCTTTGCAGCGTTTCTTATTATATTCTCAATTACAGAGAAAAGAGCTTGACGTCCTATTAGCCCTCCGGGCAAACTGAAATTAATGCCCCGCATCTTGTCAAGAGCCGGATTGTCACTATTACATTTGGACGGAGTCAGACCAAAAACTTCTTTGTGAATACCCGTTGAATCTTTAGAATAACTCACAAAACCAAACAAAATATCATGGTTGGTTTTAAACTTGTCAATATTATCAACAAAGACTCCAGGGTTATTCACATCAGGTTTCTTGTCTCGTTGATCCATGTTCTCACGAGATAGGCCCTCTGATTTTGCTATGTAACTAAGCAAAATGTTCATCGGACGATTCTTCTCGTCGCTTTTATGCCGCATATAACGCAAGTCTGGATTCAACTCATCATAGATTGCATCTTTCATATTCACAGGTGCTCCATATGGGATGTAATCTGTTGCGATTGTTGCAATATAGTCTTGACGTTCCTGAATATAGCCAATAAAACGACCTAACCCGACTAAAAAAGGAAGTTCAACATCTCCTCGAGTGCCATTTGATAAATCCAAATACTGTAACACGTTATTATCAGCACTCATTATGGATGCTACACTGCCCATTTTTTGCTTAAGATACGCCATAACATGACTGCCAAGATTATGACTCATGTTCCTTGACATTATGGCAGATTTAGCAGATCGCTCTGCTTCTTTCCTCGATTTCTCTTGTAATAGTAGTCCAATATTGAAAGTATAATTAAATGCAAAATTATGAAGTGCATTATTAATCTCCGTGAATAATAACCTAATCTGCTGTTTTAGCTCCTCTAAAACCAAGCTAGAGATATCATTGATTCTAAAGTAAATAAAGCAATGTCCTAACCCTTGAAATCTATTCTTAAGAAAACCAGTTTCATAGGTTCTCTCATAGAGCTCGGGTGTTATGAAGCGAGCGTTCGAGGCAATAATAGGAAACGTTAGATAGCAATAAGTCTCATTATCTCCAGCGATAAACTTGTCGTAATATAAGCGCGCTTCTTCGACTCCAGTGTGATAATGATTAACTAGTTTGTCTATCCAAATACTCGGGTCTTCATCCTTATATGAATTGTACAAACAACTAGAGTATCTCAATATATCAAGGAAAGACCGCGGATAGTCCATTGTAGAATAATACAAAGAACCATCATATTGTTGATACTTATCATTATTATTCTTTGCTCGTTCTTTTATTTTCTTTACAAGATCATCATCATCACTGACGCTCAAGGCGTGGTTAGTGAATGATATATAAGGCTGGATTTGATAAGGGGCTAAAAAAGTTTCCGGGTTATGAAACCACCAGTTATTATCACCTGATTTCTTTTTTAATTCGGCAATAATCGGTGTGATGTAGGTTTGAATCTTCTCCTTAAAAGACTGTTTAGAGGAATCAGAAGACCCATTGTCATTAATTAAGGAAAAACACCGCAGTCTATTCTCTCTCCGAGGATCGATAGTGGTAGCAATGACCGAATACTCTGCGAACCATTTGTCGCTAAAACGCTCCAAATGCTTCTTTATCAAATCATTAATATAGCGATCGTTTTCTTTCTCTCGCTCATTTGACGACAAGTCGTACTTGCTATATAAATCTACAATCTCATTTAACTCTACCGTCGTCGGCTTTGAAATCTTGGTGTTCTCCATAACAATAACTATAATTCAACGAATTCGCCTTCCTTGTAGATACAGGTGACTACATTGTTTTTAATCTGCCCAGTAGCATCAAAGGAAAGAGGCCCTGAAATACCTTTGCGATTCACATTCATCAGTGCTTCATTAAAAGACTCAGATGGCGAATTCTTCATTCCTTTTACCGCATCATACATGATGTAAGCGAAATCATATGCGTAAGCATCGGTAAACAGAGGCTTTCTATGATACCTGGCTTCGAAAGCTTCTCTCCACTCAGCAATTCGTGCATTGTCATCGATAATAAAACGAGGAATATTTGTGACAATTCCATCAAGAAGCCTTGCATCTAAGATATTTTGTACATCCAGAAAATCAAAGGAACATAGAATATTACCATCTTTCTTTAACCCATAAGCATTTAGGGACTTTATTATTTCCGCCAACTGATTCTGGAATCCGTACAAGATGATCATATCAGGCTTTAAAGTTACCAGTTTGGCAATAATATCTTTGAAGTCCTTTTTTTCAGTGTCGTATGAGTCATTATAAATGACTTTTGTCCCGAACTTTTCAACAGCCGGTCCAATTCGAACATTGAACTGCTCGTTCGTACTAGAAAGATTTTGGTATACAAAGGCAATTGTTTTGGGTTGTTTTTGCTCAACGTACTTGATAAAACAATCACCTTCATAGGCCATATCAATCCAGACCCTAAAAATATTATCGTCAGGCTGTAGCGAAAGTGGATAAAATGACCAAATAAAGTGGGGCTTATTTGTCTGCTCAACTAGCTTCTGTATGGCCATAGACTGAGCCGTACAGCATGAAGCATACACATCAAAGCCATTAATTTTGTGCTTGTTAAAAGCGGTCACGGCATCTTTTGTTGTGCTACGATTGTCTTCATAGATATACTCTATTTTGAGCTTTTGCGAATCTATAGAATCCTTAAGCTCATCCATGGCCATTGATATGCCATCACGCAAATACTGACCATAGAAGGAGATATCTCCAGACATGGGGAAATTGCAGGCAACCTTAATTGACTGACCATCATTCTTAGTATGGCAACCTGAAATGATAGCTGCCATGAAGAAAAGACAAACAAAAGATTTAAAGAGTTTCATATAGTTGGATTATTAAACATTATTCTTTCTATTAGCTCCAGACTGCCGTTTATGCAATCAGAGATACCCTGACGCAAAATAACAGTCCTATCGCAAAAATCAACAGCCTTTGCAATATTCTGCTCGATTAAAATAATGGTAACTCCCATTATTTCTTTAACTTCACTCAGTATGAGATACATTTCTTCCACCGCTCTTGGAGCGAGCCCCGCACTCGGCTCATCCAATATCACAAGTTTAGGCTTTGTGGCTAAGGCCATAGCAAGTGCAAGTTGGTGTTTCTGTCCGCCACTGAGTTTATCCGCCATTTTATGCTTCAACTCACTCTTTGATTTCTGAAGCATCGGGATAATCTGTTGCAACTGGTCAAAAGAATCATTCATATTTGACCCAAACGCAATTTCCAAGTTCTCCCAGACGGAAAGATTCTGGAAAACCTGGCCGCCTTGCTGCATGATGGAGATACCCTTATGAACAAGCTCGTGAGTGGGTAGATTCATTATCGATTCGCCGTTAAACAGGATTTCTCCCCGACGAATAGGGATCATATTCATAATGGCCTTGCCCAGAGTGGATTTCCCGGAGCCATTGAGGCCAATGATTCCGACAGCCTCACCCTCCTGAATGGTCATATCAATTCCACGAAGGATGTCCACACCCTCCTTATATCCTCCCCAGAGGCCTGATATTTTCAATATCTCACTCATAGGCCAAGGTAACTGTTTCTAACGCTCTTGTCATCCAGAACCTCCGCAGTGGGGCCAATCTTTGTGATGACACCATCCTCAAGATATGCACAGACATCAGCCACCTTCCGGACGAACTGCATATTGTGCTCAATCAACAGAACGGTTATTCCATCCTTCTCGACCATCTCCTTAATGATCCGCTCAATGGTTTCTATATAAACCGGGTTGACGCCGGAAGTAGGCTCATCCAGTAACAAGAGCCTGTCGTTTCCCATCAGAAGGCGAGCCAGAGAAAGAAGTCGCTGTTCGCCGTAGGAGAAAGAGGACGCCTCCTGGTTTACCATGGAAAGATACTTATTATCGGGACCGAAAACCTGTTCCAAAACATCCAACGCCTTGTGCTCGCGCTCCATCTCAAAGGCTCGGGTAGCCAGCGGACGTGTGAACAGGGAAACAGGTGATTCTCCTACAGTCTCATCTGAAGCAATCTTCATGTTTTCCATCAGGGTCAGACCAGGCAATAACTGTCCTCCCTGGAACAAACGGCCGATACCCATAAGGGAAATCTTATGAGGGGAGATCTTATTGAAATTATTCCCCTCGAAGATAATATCGCCAGTATATCTCTTCTCAAAACCACAGATGATATTGAAAAGAGTTGTCTTGCCAGTTCCATTACCGCCTACAAGCGCAGTAATCTTACCGGCTTCCACGTTAAGATTTACACCATTGAGCAGGTTGAACGTCTCTTTCCGGGCGTTCGTGAAACTCAACTTGATATCTTTAATCTCCAGGAACATGCTACTTCAAAACCGTTTTACCAAACAAGCCCTGGGGGCGGAAATAAACTACTAAGATGAGCGAAAGACCATAGATAATCTGACGCAGATTGGCGGCAATGGCATCGGGAAGGCCGACAAAGCGCAGCAGCTCCGGAAGCAAAACTACGAAGAGAGCGCCAAAGATGGGGCCCTTGACATTGCCAATGCCACCAATGAAGAGAGCACTGATAATAAAGATACTCTCATTCAAAGTGAAGCTTGTGGGGTCAATGTAACTCACGTAGGATGCGTATATGACTCCGGCAACACCAGCTACGGCAGCAGAAATGAAGAATGCCCAGGCCTTTGCTGCAACAGTGTCGCGCCCCATAGACTGAACCATCAATTCATCGGCTTTGATAGCTCTCAACTCCCTTCCACAAGGGGAATTGTGCAACCTGTGGAAGACGTAAACTGTCGCTGCTGCAAGAATGATTGAGATGGCCAGGTAACCATATACACCAGAAACTTCCCAAATCCCGAGTATCCTGATTCCGGGAATGCCGGGAATTCCGTATGGCCCACGGGTGACGGGCGTCCAGTTGTACAGAATCGTGTAAACAATCAGTTGGAATCCCATCGTTGCAAGCACGAAGAAATCACCTTTGAGCTTGACGGAGGCATAGGAAACGAGAAGGCTAAATGCACCTGTGACCAACGCTACAACAGCGATAATGACAACAAGGGGGACGTGGAACTGCATCAGGAAAAAAGTTCCGATGTATGCTCCAATCCCGTAAAACGCAGCCTGGCACATCGTGAGCAGATTAGCCAGACCAATGGTAAGATTGGCGCTGAGCACCAACATAATGTAGATGTTCAGCATGATAACGATATGAAAGATGTACTCCATCGTTATACCACTCTTTGTTTATAACCAGCAATGCCCTGAGGCCTCAGGAACAGGAACCCTAACAGCAAAGCGAAAGTAATTGCATTCTGCCAGTTGGACGCAAACCAGAATACCGTAAGAGACTGGAGAACACCAAGCACCAAACCTCCCAATACGCAAGTCTTGAATTTCCCGGTTCCGCCGATAATCATAGCGACCATGGCATTTATGAGGACGGTCATACCCATATTCGGGTCCAGTCCCACATCATAAACGGTCACACAGCTGGCCAGGCCAATAAAAAGACCACTGGCCAGAAACGCTACCGTGAATGATTGCTGCTTGTTATATCCAAGTGCTTCAAACAGTGTTTCATCAGAGCTTAGCGCCCGGAACTGAAGGCCAAGTTGTGTTCGATCTATCAGAATCAGGAAGGCGGCAATGGCCACTACTGAAACAATGATTTGATAGAGCTGTGGCGTTGTGATAATGACCTCACCGAATGAGAACGTCTTGAGGATAGACGACTCTATAACCTTTGTCTCATTCCCGAATGCCATGGCAATCAGGTTAATGATGACGGTCATTAGACCGATAGAGGCAATCATTATGACATTCAGGGATGTCTTCTTTTTTCTAAGCGGGCGATAAACAACGACTTCCGAAAGAAGGCTAAGAGCCATAGTCAGAATAACCGCTAATATTGCTGCGACGAAAACAGGAACCCCTAAGGATGCAGCCAGCAACCAGAACATGTAAGCCGCAAAAACATAGATGCCGGCGGCGGCAATGTGGAAGATATGCGTGGTGTTATAAACCAACGCAAACCCTATTGCCAAAAGCGAGTAGAGTAGTCCGGTTATTAGTCCATTTATGATGAATTGCAGCAACATTGGTCTAGTGTTCCTATAATAAGGCCAAATTTAACAAAAATTATCGATACTACCTTATAAAAATGCAAAAATCTATCAAAGTGATAGGGATTATTGGCTCGTTCTCGAACTTTTTCGCGATATTTGCATTATGAATCTCACGTGCAAGGCCTTTAAAAATCTCTCTGTTTCGGAGTGATAGCGAATCATGATGACGCGATGCGCCGTGTTTGTTGTTGAGCAACATAACCCCTGTCAGGAGATTGATGAGACGGACGCAAAGTGCTTCCATCTATGGCTTGAAGAAGATGGACAAATCCTTTCCTACGCCCGCGTGTTCCAGGATGTTGATGGCATTTCCCACATCGGACGTGTGCTTTCTACAGTCAGGGGGAAAGGATACGGTGCGCGTATTATGGAGGCCGCTATCGAAGCCTGCCACAACAACTTTGGGATGGCTCCTATTCTGCTGGAGTCCCAATGCGCAGTGTCTGACTTTTACGCCAAGCATGGCTTCAAAGTCATTTCAGAAATGTTTCTGGAAAACGAAATCCCCCACGTCCTGATGAGGCGTGAGGGATAAAGCTTGATCATTTCTTCGTCAAAATCTGATCCACCATCCCGTACTCCATTGCCTCTTTCGCCGTCATCCAGAAGTCGCGTTCGCCGTCGGCGGCGACTTTGTCGTAGGGCTGGCCGGAGTGTTCGGAAATGATGGTGAAGAGTTCGGTGCGGAGTTTCTCGATCTCTTTAGCCGCGATAAGGATATCCGAGGCCTGGCCCTGGGTGCCGCCAAGGGGCTGATGAATCAGTACGCGGGAATGGGGAAGGGCGGAACGTTTTCCTTTAGCGCCCGCGCAGAGCAGAACGGAGCCCATGGAGGTGGCCATTCCGGTGCAGATGGTGGCCACATCGGGCTGAATCAGCTGCATGGTGTCGTAAATCGCAAGACCGCTCGAAACATGCCCGCCGGGCGTATTCAGGTACAGGGAGATGTCGGCCTTGGGGTCCACGGAGGCGAGAAAAAGAAGCTGCGCGATGATGATGTTGGCCACATCATCGTCAATCTGCACGCCCAGGAAGATGATGCGGTCCATCATCAGTCGGCTGAATACATCCATCTGAGCGACGTTCAGCTTGCGCTCCTCGATGATGGACGGGTTGATATAGGCGTCAACCGCTGATTCGTAGCGGCTCAAAGTGGTCGAACTGATGCCCTGGTGCATCCGTGCGAACTTGTTGAATTCGTTTATATTCATGTTTAATAGCGAAATATACATCCCCAGATTTTTCCGTCCATCAGCCTTGCAAATAGTTCCTTGCGTGTAAAGCAGGTGGCCAGAATCTGATAGTTTTCCGTATCTACAAGTGCGGCGAGTTCCTCAGAGATTTCGGCATCGCTCAGGAACAGGGGGAATATCGGCTTTCCCAGTGCCTGCGCATCCTTCAGGTCCCGTAGAACTCCGGATGTGCTGTTAGTGTTCTCCGTATAAATAAGGATTACGCAGGTGGAATCCTCAATCCGGTAATGGTTCAATGTCCGGTTCTCTGCGGCCAGATGAGCGTACACCGGCCGGGGAAGAATATCCCCGCCTTTGGCATTCATGTATGCCTTGAGCTCCTGCGCAATCTCAATATCCTCCGGAGCGAAACTGAGGTACGCTACCCGCTTGGGCGCTGGTCCTTTGTCTGACTGACTCATAGTACGCGTCAAAAACCAATCTTACCTTTCTTGCCGTCCCATTTGAACGTCTCAACATCGGCCAGCTCAACCTGATGTGCCGCCGGGCGCTCCGACAGGCCGGCTTCCCGGAGGATGACCTGCTGGTGAATGGTGCGGGCCATCAGTTTCATAGTGCGGGCATTGGCGTAAATGGAGGAACTCAAAGTGGTTAGGTAGCCGCGGATATGATTCTCGGCCTCGGGCGTGAAGGTCACTTCGAACTTCTTGAGGCAATAGCAGAGAATGTCATAAAGCTCATCGGCCGTGAAGTCTTTGAAGATGAGGGTGTGGTCAAACTCATAGATTCCTGCCTCAGAAAGCTGCTCTGCCACGTCCACGTTGGGGGCGTCCAGCTCTGCCAGAATCAGCGCGCATTCGCCACCGGCTTCGATGGTCATCTCCTTGAGTTTCAGCAGCATCTGTTCCACTATACGGCCGTAGCGGGCGCGGTCATCGTTGAACTTGGAGTCATCCACGTCAATGAAGATGAGGCCGTTGCAAGACTTCTTGACGGCTTCACGAAGCACTTCCTGACTCTCGTCGTAAGCGCCAAGGATGCGTTCGCCCTTCACTTCGGTGATGTGGCTGTTGGCTATAAGCCGCATGCCCTTAAGGATGCTGGCCATAATCTCCGCTACGGTGCTTTTGCCGGTACCGCTCTTGCCGATGAATCGCCAGCTCAGAAGGCCTTTGCCCACATAGGGCTCGCCGATGGAATGCAGGTAGCGGGCCGATTTGACGAAGTTGTGAATGGCGGCCTTTACACCGATGAGTCCGGCCAGTGCGTCCAGCCGGGCCAGGGCGGCATCGATGGCCACGTCGTCAAATACCACATCTTTCTGAGCCTTGCCGATGACTACATCTTCCGGAAGGATGGTACTAAGCTCCTCCTTGGAGGGGTTCTCCAGTTTTGCGGTACGGGCTCCCAGCGTTGCCAGAATCTCGTTCTGCAGGAGGTTGGAAACGAATCGGCCGTTGCCGAAGCGGGGTGACGGTTTCTCGGCTTCCTCCTCGATGATGGCGCGCATATTCTTTTCGGCCCCTTCGGTGAGGGTGAAGCCCTGCTTCTTAATCATCAATTTGCCGATTTCTACCAGCTCGTCGGTGGTATAGTCCTCGAAGTTGAAGACATTAGGGAAGCGGCTCTCAATACCTTCATTGCTCTCCAGCAGCTGCTTCATCGGCGCAGTATAACCGGCCAGGATGACGACCATGTCGGAATTCTCCTTACCCAGTTCGGTAAGCAGCGAATTCATCACGATGCGGCCGTAGTCCTTCTCGCCACCTTCCACAAGCTGATAAGCCTCATCGATGAAAAGGATGTTTCCATGGGCGCGCTCAAGGAGGGTTCGCATCTTCTGCTCGGTCTCACCGATCCACTGTCCCACCATCTGGCTCTTCTCGGTGCGGATGACGCGGCCTCCGGAGAGGATGCCCCAGGAAGCGAACACCTTGCCGATAATTTCAGCCACGGTGGTCTTACCGGTTCCCGGGTTGCCCAGGAAGGCCATGTGCAGGCGGGGCATATTTGTGGGCAGGCCCTGTTCCATACGGCGGCCGGCGAGTTTCACGGCGTTCAGATAGTCTTTAACCTTTGTCTTGATTTTCCCGAGGCCGATAAGTTCATCGAGCGCCGCCATTTCAGTGCCGGAGGAGCTGCTTACCATCGGAATATCCTGGGCTTCAACCGTCTCCAGCTGCTCTTTGGTCGGGTTCGTAATGCCCTGCAGGCGGCGGTACATGGCAGGAATGATGTGCTCGTCGAAGAGTCCCTGCACCATCCAAGCGTTCTGGAAACCGTCGCCGCGGTGGTTGTACTTATGAAGGATGTACATCTCCAGCTTTGCCTGGGCGTCTGGAGTAAGCTTGAGCTTGCGACCATTGCAGCAGGCCTGGGCAATCCAGGATAACTCCTGAGGATTGAAATCCTCCATGACAATGGGCGTACCCAGATACTTCTTCAGGTCCGGATTGGAGGCAAGGACGGACTCCAGGCCGTCGGGTTCACCGACCAGAACCAGCATCCACTTGGGATACTTCTTGACGTTTTCCAGCGCGTCAATCAAGGCGCGGATGATACGCTGCTCGGTATCGTAGTTGTTGTTTTTCTCCGTACGGTAAAGCTCGTGGGCATTCTCAAAGACGAGCGTGCCGCCCTGCGCTTTCTCAACAACGGATATCATGTTTTCGTATTCGCCGTTCACGGTAGATGCGGCAAGCTTGGAAACACGAGTAGTACAGATTTCATCGGTGTCCAGCAGGCCGAGCGTCTTATACAGGCCGGTCATGAACGGTATGCAACTGGACTTTCCTGTGCCGGGATTACCCATGATGATGGTATGCAGCGTAGGACTGTTACTGGTCAGCCCTGCCTCTTTGCGGAGCGCTCCCACCTTGCAGCGGGAGACCATTTCGTCCATTCTGGCCTTGAAGTTCTGCCAGCCGGGGCGCTCGTTGATAATCGCCATCTGTTCGGGAATGTCCTGATTTGCTTTGAACGCTTTCATGCTTGAATCGTAAGGTTTTGTGGCCGACGGCCAGGGGCCCTTGATGGGAATCTTGCGGGAGTAATGCTCCTTCTCGTTCTTATAAAGAATCATTACCAGCTGGTCCTGCTCGTCTTTGTCCAGTTTGTAGTCTTTCCCAAAGAGGTCGGTCAGTAAGGTAGGCTTCAGATGCAAGTGGTCGCCGTCACGGAAAAGCGGAATGTTGTTCTTGTCAAACCAGCCTTGAATCATTTCTGTCCCCCTGAGTGTGGTAACTTCTACGCGGAGCTCATTTTCTTCCTCGATGTCAGGTATAACAAGGTCTACGTGAACATACAATCCTCTTTCGGGCTCTATTTCTGTTATGCTTTTGTGAACCAGATACTCGGTCGGTTTCTCATGCAACTCACAGAGAAGCTCATATCCGGAATCATTATCATCACCATCTTCCTCTTCATCGGGGGTATTGGAAGACCCTTTCATGAAGAGTTTCAGCAGGCGATTGAACTCGGCATCTTCTTCCTCGTCATCATCGTCATCGTCCAAGTCTGCACCAAACTCAAGAATGTCTTCCTGGGTGCGTTCGTCTTCTGACTTCCCGGTAGAGTCGGGATATTTCCAGTCCATATAGGCCCGGCAGATCTCCATGAGCCCGTCATCGTTCAGTAAGGCCTGGAGGGTTTCATCGACTGCTTGACGCTCAACTGCGCCAAGCTGACCTTGTTTATCGATTAGTTTGAAAGCATCCTTTAAAATGTCAGGCTGATTTTCGAGCAGATCGGCCAGAGTGGTCTTTTTCGCCATAAAGTGTTATTTTTGCTGTGACTTACAAATTTAACAAATATTCCTTAACAAAGATGGAGGCTGCTCGAAAATCTATCGCTGTGATAGAAATAATTTCAAAATAATGATAGATTTCCGGGCCGGGGACGTCTTTATTGCAAACCCGATTTCACATGGCAATAAAGAAAACCCCCTCCACCAAAAGTGAAGAAAAGGACATGCTCGGATACACCGAGCACATGTCCCTGCTCCGGCAAATTATCCGTCTGATTATAAGGAAAGACAGTTTTAGAGAAAGGCAAGGCAATACAAATGAATAGAGACATCTCCATATCAGCTATTTCCGACCTTCACGGGAATCTTCCCGAAATGAAATCTGCAAGTCTGGTTTTCATTGGCGGAGACATTTTCCCGGGTGAACTGGACAAAAAACCAGAGGTCCAGGGAGCGTGGTTTCGTGATGTCTTCCTTCCCTGGGTGGATAAGATTCCATGCCGGCGCGTTGTTCTTGTCGCCGGGAATCATGACCATTGGATTGAGGCACATAATGAGGAGTTGTTGAAAGAGTTTGCTCCCTCGGCAGGGAAGAAGCTGGTATATTTGTGCGACAGCGGATTCGAGTTTTATGGTATAAAGATGTATGGCACGCCTTGGGTGCCGACGCCTTTTGTGAACAAGGCCTTCTCCTCGGATGATGCAGACTTCCTGAGGGAAAAGTATTCCAGGATTCCCCAGAACGTGGACATACTCATTACCCATACAGTCCCGTATAACTGCAACTATATCGGCTTCTCAGACCGGGATATGCGTGACCTTGGCAGCAAAGAACTCCGTGAGGCCGTTGCTTCCCGAAATATCCGCTTCCTTATCGGCGGCCACATTCACGAGACGCGGGAAAGGGTTGCCCACATGGATTTCGGCCCTCGTCACACGGAAATGGTCAACGTCGCCTGCTGCGACAACCAGAAGCAATTAATCCGGCTGCCGATTCGTTTCCACATTAGCGTGGAATATGTGCGGAAGAAGCTGGACCGACCTTTCAAAGTCGCCTGCGTCGGGGATTCTATCACTTATGGATTCGGACTTAATGACAGACATAACGAATGCTACCCGGCACAGCTGCAAAAGTTACTGGGAAGTGATTACGAGGTGAAGGGATTTGGCCGCAATGGAGCCTGTATAAGAAAGGACGGTGGCCTGCCGTATATGTCTACCATTGAGTTCTTCCGGGCCATCGACTGGGATGCCGATGCATATATCATCTGTCTTGGCACCAATGACCTGGTGAATAAGATTGACGATGAGTTCCTGAAAGCGTTCAAAGAGGATTACAAGGGATTGATCCGGGCCATTCAAGAGCAGACCGGTATTCTTGAACGGGCAAAGGACTATGAACCGATTTACCTTGCCGAGATTCCTCCGGTACCCCAGCTCTTCAAAACGTGGGATGAAGAAAAAGCAATCAGGGACATCAACAAAACCATCAAGGAAATAACCAATGAATATCATTTGGAACGTGTCGATTTCAACACATGCTTCGGGTGGTCAGATGAGGCCGAAGACCTTTTCTCCGACGGAATCCACCCGAATGCCCGTGGTGCCAAACTCCTTGCGGAAAGTGCCTATAGTGACCTGACCGTATAAACGATATCATATGGAAGAAGAAAAGAACAGAATCAAAAAGGATTTTTCCTTAGTTTTTGCTGATCTAAGGTTCTGTGGCCGTCAGAGACATCCGGTGTCTCTTGAACTATATTCAGCCAATAAAGAATTGGAGTACGGAATAGAATCATACTACCATGTTGAATGGAAAATTGTCGATATCGACGAATCTCACATCTATGTGACCAATTTAACAACAGGCAGCAAATACCATATCTCGGTCATTGAACCGGCGGCGCTTTACGTGGATGTTTACCGGATACTGGAGAATGGAGAGGAAATCAGTCCATGGAACGATACTGACCTTGATATTGTTGCCTATTATACTCCCGCAGATAGACCGGATCGTCTGGTCACCCGCGACAAGCGCTTTCTGTATGTGCCTGAAAGAGATGAGTTCAGAATCTTCCCTCCATTAGAAGAGTGGACGTTCCGTCCAAATCCAAGCCGGCATGTCGCCGAATGCTGGACATACCAGCCGCTTGGCATGGGGCACGGCTTGTTTATCCATGATTCAATTCTTGAAGCCTTTAAAGAAGCTGCGGAAGAGGAACTCGCAAAAAGGAGAGCGAAGGGTGAATATGTCCTCCTTGTCGGTATTTGGAACGAAGTTGTTTTCAAAGTTCTGGAGAATGGAAAGGAAATAATCTGACTTGAGTGATAGATTTCTTTGCGCCAGCCGTCTTTATATCGTAACTTTGCAAACCGAAGCGGTTTTATGAGCACCTGAAAATCTTTTCCGACCATAACATGTAACTGAACAAGCCCGGACGAAGGTCCACTCCCAGGGAGCACTGCGCCCTGATGCGAAGGACCGGGAGGCCGGGAAGTTCATTGAAATACGTTACTGTTATGGCAAAAGCTTATCAACTTGTGGCCTGGACCGAGAAGGGTCAGGTCAGAATGATTCCCAGCGAGGTTACCGCTTTCATGCATCAGTCCATCGACGAAATCGACAGAATCAGCGACAAGGTCCGGTACGGGACCCGGTTCGAAGTCCCGGACCTCCTGCAATTGAGCAGCGCTTACGAGAAGTTCGGACGGGAGCTTCTGGATCTGGGAAGGTATGAGGATGCGTTCTTCCAGTTTGCCCAGGCGGCCGATTGCTGCTGTCACTCCGAAAACAACTGGACCTATGACGATGAGTTCGGCTCATCTCTTTGCCGCCCCCTGCGGGGAAGATTCTTCGCCATGTTCTGCCAGTGCAAGGACCTGGTCCGGAAGTATCCGAGACTCAAGTATTCGTGGGCTGAAACCGGCCTTGACCGGACGCTCAGCTGCGTTACCGAGGTTGATCAGACCCTTGCGATGTACCGGGCTGACGAAGTCCGGGAACGGGAGGAGAACTGGGAATTCACGAAGTCCCTGAACTTCGGTAGGAATGAAGTCTATCGCCGTCGTCGGGGATAGACTTCAAGTTCCGAAAAGTTAGTATCTTAGTGGAGTAATTGAACTGAGTATGAGCATCCGGACATTTGCGACCATCGCTATCAGCCTGATTTTAGGCGTTTCCTGCACATCTGTTGCAGATAATACACTGAAGGCGGACGGGATTGGACCCGTTCGCCTTGGTGCCGTTATAAACAGTCTTCCGAAATCTTCGGAGGGCTTGTATGACCGTATCGAACCGGAGAGAGTCGAGGAATTCGACTACGAAGGAACCGTATATCATCTTGTCCTGCAGGGCGAGCGAATCGCCACGCTCATTGAGGATAATGGGAAGATTCACGCCATCGAAGTTTATTCGGACAAGGTTCAAACGGCAGACGGTTTCGGGCTAAACAAGACAGCTGTCCAGATTCTTTCCGCTGGCGGCACATCCTACTGTGACAACTATGGTTTTGAAGGGCTTCTCTTTAAGGGAATGCTCTTCTCCGGCATGGACCTTACCCCTTCTGGACAGAAGAAAGCCGAAGATGCCTATCTGGACGGTACGGATCAGGTCTTCACTGAATCTGATTTCATAACTGACACCCATCCGGTCAAAATCACGCTGGCCAAATGGTATGCCGAGGCCGCGAAGTAAACCGCATCAATTCAACCGTTTAGCTTTATTCACATCATTCATCCCCAGCGTCAGGACGAAGTTCCTGGCGCCGCCGCGCTCGTAGAAGTAGATTCGGAAGACTTGTCCCCGGGTCAGGGAGACTTTGTCGAAGGTGAAGACCATCTTTCCCGTAGAATCGGGAGCAGTGACGCCCAGCCCGTAGGACTGGCGGGGAAAGACGGCTTTTTCGTACTGGAGGCCGCGTTTGGTGCGGCGCTTGCTCTCCACGGAGAAGCGGGGATCCGAGAGACTGTAGCTCACGGCCGAGCCGTTCTTCAAGGAGATCAGGAGGAAGAGGACATCGTCTTTGTAGAAGATGTTCTCACAGAGGATGTCAATATCGTAGCCCCGGGTTCCGAGGTGGAAGAGTTCAGGTTTCATACTTACAAGTTCTTCAATTTCAAGGGGAGATGAGAAAGAAAAAGGTGGTGCGGCTTCGCCGGGAGCAGAAGCCTCCGGGGCTGTGGCAGTGCTGCGCGTGTCGATGTCCAGGCGCGAGGGATGCTCCCTGAAGGCGACGAGGAAGGTATGCATCGAGCCGTTGCTTTCCAGACAGGACATCGAAGTGACGGAGGTGAAGGGCTCCCGGGCCTTGACGGCCACGAAATCCTTACTGCCGTCCACAATCTTTGCAACGATGTCCCGGGAGCCCAGGTTGACGTACTTGAGCTCGGAGGCAAAGCGCAGATGCACCACCTGCGAAGTAGATATAAAAAGCGTATCCGGCGCCTGTGCAAAGGCGATTCCGGAGCATAGCCACCCAATAAGAAGGGCCGGCAAAAATGCAAATAGATGTCTCATCGTCTGTCGGATTTTACAAGGTAGAACTCATAGCCGCTCACCACATTGACGGACACTTCGCCGGTAGCGGAACGGGCAATGGAAGCGCCGGTGCGAATGACTGTTGAAGCAAGGTCCCCGACCAGGCCGCCGAAGGTGGTCCCCGCCGTGGAAATAGCCTCGTTGGAGGCCTTCTGACGGTTCTTGGCGGCCGATGTCTCCGGGCAATAGATGCCCTGAAGGCCGTCGGTATCATAGGCGTCAAGCGCCAGCGGGATGATACGGCCGTTCATCTCCAGTGACCGCACCTGCAATTCCAGCCGGTCGCCAATCTTACAGATGGCGGCAAGGTGGGTATTGGCTGGAATCCGCACACCGCTTTCCACATAGTCTTCCAGCAGACGCAACGTCACGCGCTGCCCGGCGGTCAGTTTCTGGTCCCGCACGAACATACAGCGGAAGGGACGCTTGGCGCCCTCGTACTGCACCGCTGCATCATCCGTGTCATCGTCCAGCGAGGAAATAATGTCATCGGCAGCGCCCACGGCTGAAAGGTCGATGGATTTGGGCTGTTCCGGAGCATCTTCGGTCACGGCGGGCTCCTCAGAACCGCCAACCAGAACGTCCCGGACCATTTCTGCCCGGCGGCGGTCATAGTCCAGGCGCTCCTCAGAGGTCATCGGGCGTGAGGATCCTCCTCCGGAAGACCGGCGGCCCGAAACCGAAGACGGCGCAGATGGGGAAGGGGCCGATGTTGCCGGTGGCGCTCCGAACACGCGGTCTACCGAGCCTTCACCGGCGCTACCTGAGGATGCCGGCCCATCGGCAGGAGATGTCGCAGGACCGGAGGAAGACACCAGTGAAATGTCTTCATCGTCCGCCATCCGTTTGCCGAGCTGGTCAAAGTAATCGTCCGTAGATACCAGCCCACGATAGGCGTCCGACTTGCTGTCGGCCATCTCCTGGGCGATACCGTCGGAGATGGTCTGGGTCACGCCTTCATCGATGGGCCCCTTTTTATTCTGGGGGATGAATGAGATTGCCAGCAGGCCTATGAGCGCCACTCCGGCAACCACCATCAGGATAAGCATTGATTTCTTGTCAAGTTGCATAGTCTCAGTGAATTAAAGTCAGCGCCCGATACAGATACCAGATGGCGGCGCCGACCATCAGGGCAATTCCTACATACACGCATATCCGCACAACGCGCGAATCGTTCTTTATCTCTTTCATCGCTTCCGGGTCTCCACAAGGTTATTCTCCACCACCTTGAACTTCTCGATGATGAGCCCGTGCGGGTTCACATCGGAACGTCCCGAGTTGATGAGCTGGCAGGTGGAGACGAAACTGTACTGGCTGACGGTGCTCTCGCGCACGACGTACTGGCGCGCATACGTGCGCACCTGATATGGGTAGGAAGTGGAAACGAACTTCACCGAGTCCACAATCATCTGCTGGGAGATGTTGGCCGATACCAGACGGGAATAATAGCCCTTTTCGGCCAGGTCCTGCGAGTATTCATAGGCGGAACGGTCGGCCAGATTGAAGGCCCTGTCCAGATTCTCCTGGATGGTCTGCTTCTGGGGAGAGAGGGTGAACATCAGCTCGTGAAAACGCGTCACGTGGTCACGAATCTCCACGTCTTTGCTCATAATGGCATCCGTCTGAAGCGCCAGCAGGAGCGATTTGCCCTGGTCCAGCACGTATATCTTCTGCCGCTGCTTCTCGGCAAAGGAGAAACAGTACAGGCCAATCACCAACGCAAAGAGGAGCGACCCGGCAACGGCCACCAGCGTCAAGCGGCTCTGGCTCTTGAAGGACTTCTCGATGTCCTTCGTCATAGATAGAATCTTATTCATAGTCAATCATTTATTTAAATTTACCAAGAAGCATGGCACCCTTCTGGGCGGTGGTAGCGATGCCGCGATTCACGTCCGAAGCGCCGCTGCCGGAGATAATCCACGAAGCCATCTGCGGAACGGCCAGCAGGCATATCAGCGTCACAAGGTCCATCACAATCAGGTGCAGCGGGAATCCCAACTGCGCCACATTCGGTGCTGTCCAGAATGCCGTAAACATTGCGTCCTTAAGCTTGAAGTTCACGTAGTCGATGAGTCCCGCCATCGGGCACCAGAAAGATATCTGGATATAGCGGGCAATCCACACGCTGATGTTGTTCCCAAATCCCGGCATCAGCGATAGGGCGAAGACGAATGGGCCGATGAGACCGAGGATGATCAGGTAGATACTCGATACCGCCAGCAGGATGTATTGCACCAGCTTGACGATGATGGAAATGAGCGCGGAAATGATGTTCCCCACGTTGTTTAATACGGAGCCGACCTTTCCGCTCACGAAGCCCTTGATGCCGGCCCATACCCGCTTGAAGAACCCAGGTTTCTTGCCTTCCTGAATGGTGGCTTCGGCCAGCGACTCAGCTACGGCTGATGTCTCATAGGACAGGCTCTCGACCGTCGTGGTGGAACTGTTGTTACTCATCTCTTCCTCGAACTGACCGGTCAGAGTTTCCTTCTTGCTCTTTTCCTCGATGGACGAGTAAATCTCGTTCACCTTGCCCCATAGGCCGGAATTGTCTTTATCGACCGATGCAGAAACGGCCTTGGTGACGGTATGCGTGATGCTGTCGAACGGCACCAGCACGAAGGAGTAGAAGTTACAGGTCAGGAACAGGACGATTACCGTCTTGATGACCGCCCGCATATCCAGGCGGCCGTAGGGATCGTTCAGCATCTTGTTGTACCAGGTGATGAGCGAGAATGATGCTGCGATGCATGCCACGGCGCAGGCCATACTGTAGATGGCACTGTGGTCGCCGGTGAAGATGCTCAGCTTGATCTGCTGGAGCATATCCGGGTAATTGAGTTTGATTGCCGCCATACTACCAGTTGATTTTGAAGGACTCCTCCAGGGAATCGTAGGCCTCGGCGAGTCGTTCGCCGCGGTCGATGTCCTCGTAAGTCTCCTTGATATGGTTGTACATGGCAGCATTGGCCCGGGAAAGACGCCGGTCGCATTCGGCCAGCTGGGCCATACGCTCCTCCTCGCTTACCTGGGACTTGCTGTCCAGATACTCCCGGGCGCGCTTGACCTCCCGGGAAGCGTAGAGCAGGTACTGGAAGCCCTCGTTGACCATTGAACGGCCCTGATAGTAGGTAATCTGCTTGCCGTTCATATCCTTGACGCGCTCTACATAGCGCGTGAACATCCTAGCCATCTGCTCATAGTTCTGCGCCATACGGATGACGGACTGGGCCTTCCAGAGGTCGCTTCGGACCTCCTTGTAGCGCTTGTCCATCTCCTGCAGGAACTCCAGCTGCTCCTTGGCAACGCCCAGGTTCTGCAGGAACTGTTCGGTGTTAAGCACCATGTTGTCGCCGTCCTGCAGGAAAGCCAGAATGGCCTGTGCCAGATTGGACGCGTCGAAGGTGGCAAACTGGGCCGAGGCCCGCTGCTGCGAGCCGAAAAGAAGGGCCACGCATAGCCCCAGGGCATAAATCAATCGCTTCATATCTCATCCTCCTTCTTTGTCAGTTTCTTAATCGCTTTGATATAGGAGCCGGTTTTGGCAACAGCCGCAGCCAGCTTCTCTTTGTCCCGCTTCTGGGACGAGAAGGCTATCCGTTCCTCAGGAGATACCTCCAGCCGCATCACAAAACTCTTTTTGTTACCGAGGTTGAAGAAAACCTCACGGCCGCTTGCCCCGGGAATCTTCAGCCGGTTCAGGGAGAGCACCATCGCTTTGTCATCTTCGGAGAGCGACAGCTCACTGGCCAGCACGTCGAAACGGTTCACGTACTTGGTCTGGTCCAGCAGAATCTTTACGCCAGAGTTCTCCACGATGGAGTCCTTGATGATGGGTGAAGACGTGATGTCCTTCAGTTCCTGGGTGACAACCATCGCCGATGTCCGATGCTTACGGGCCGTCTTCCAGAGCTCCAGCATATAGGTGGCCATCTGGGTGCCCATAATGGCCTTCCACGCCTCCTCGATACACATTACCTTGAAGTCGCTGTTGCTGGTCATCTTCTCCATAAAGGCGTCCATAATCACCAGCGTGGTGATGGGATAGATGACCGGATCGCCCTTGATATGGTCAATCTCAAATACCACGAAGCGGTCCTCCAGAATGTTCACACTCTCGGCCGAGTTCAGCAGGTAGTCGTAAGGACCGCCCTTGTAGAACTGCTCCAGCGAGATGAGATAATCCTTCAGGTCGAAGTATTCTTTACCAGCATCTTCCTTCGCCAGCAGGTCGCCGAATACGTCCCGGACGAACTCGAAGTAATCGTTGAAGATGGGATCGGAAACGCCGTCCCACTGCCGCAGGAATGCGGAAATGCTCTCGCGTACATACTTCTCGGCCGATGACGAAATCTCCACCTTTCCGTTCTTCCAGAGTGTCACCATTAGGGTGAACAGGAAGTTCATCGCCTCGCTGTCTGCCTGGCTGAAACGCTTGACATTTCGGAAAGGATTGAAGGAAATCGGCTTGCCCTTCTCAAAGGTGTAGTAGGTGCCGTCCTTGCCGTCGGATTCCTCTTTGACGATGTGGCAGAGGGCCCGGTACGAATCACCGACGTCAATGAGGAAGCAGTGCTGGCCGGCAACATAGCAGCTGCGCAGGTACTTGTTCATGAAGAACGACTTACCGGAGCCGGAAGGGCCCAGAAGGAACACGTTGTAGTTCTCGATGAGCCCGTGGTCCAGCGCCTTTTCCTGAATGTCGAAGCGCAGCGGCACCAGCCGGATACGGTCGCTCATCTTGAGCACGCCGTCGGCAATGCCGGTATCGAATCCGTCGTACAGATTCAGGCAGAGCGAGGACTGCATCTCCATCGTCATATACTCGGAGAAGGCAAGGCCGCTCTCGTTGCCGGGGATGGAGGTCCAGAACTGCGCAGGCGCATTGGCGGTATCTCGCACCGGCGTAACGCCCAGCTTGGAGATAGCCGTCGTTGTCAGGTTGTCATCCGTAGAAAACACGTTCAGATGGCAGCGTACCGTGCTCATCTGCTCAGTCGCGGCCGTCTCCAGATACTCGTTGATTTCCTCGGCATACTTGCGGTTCTCCGCGTTCCGGGCGCTCATTGATTGCATCTGCCGGCGCTTGGAGTCCAGGCTGCCGTGGATATCTTTCAGCGGTTCCTTGACGCAGAACCAGTTCACCACGTGCTCGCAGTCCAGGCTCTGGCCGATGTCGTTCAGATAGGATAGCATCACGGCTGAATTCTCCGTCGAAAGGTCACGGTTCCGCTTGCAGGAAGCCACCTCGCCGGGCAGCTGGTCCAGGTCTGCAAACAGATGGCAGACAATCTCTTTGTCTCCCACACGGATCTTGTCCGGAGATACCTGGATGTCCGAAAGAACATCCGCACCGCCGTCCGTGAAGTTCAGGTAGTCCTGCAGGATGCCCACCGTCCCGTCATGCCCGGCTTGACCGGGCATCCCGAAGATATCCTCCTCGGTCAGGCGCCTCAGCGACAGCAGGCTGTTCCCGGATAGCATGGCTCCGAACTGCTCGGCCGCCGTCACCATCCGCCCAATTTGGGCGGCTGACGGCAACCCTGCAGCAGCAAGCCCCAGCAGTCCGCTGGAACCGCCCCGGACGTTCTTTTTGGATGAGAAAGAAAGCCACAGGAAGCAGCGATGGTCCAGGTACTCCCGACCATCGAAATGCTCCTCGTATGCCTTCTCTAGAAAACCGGACACCCGCTCCGAAGCGTAGCGCTTCCGCATAAACACATCCTGTTTGTGGATGATGGTATAGTCCGGCAGCAGCGCGATGGCGCCGCCCAGGGAAGCAATCAGAGAATCGTACTTCTCTTCATTGCAGCGGAAGGCCGGAGGAAGCAGCACTTCCCAGCCCATGCAGATATCCCCACGCTTGCTGAGGAGAATGCCGTCCCCACCGTTCATTACGGGGAAATTGTCTCTGATGTCTATCTGCTCCATACCTTACTCCTCACTAAAATGAACCTGGGGAGCCGCATCCCGGCCATACGCCGGGAAAGCGCTTTCTCCCCGAACTTCTGCTGAATCTCCGTCAGCGCAAGATAACCGCCCACGATGAGCGCCACCGCCGATGCAAGTCCGGCGAAAGTGCCCAGCAGGCCGCCGATGATGAGCGCGGCCACGATAATGCCGACCAATCCTACGCCCGCAACGGCGATATATCGTCCCTTGATGCCGAGCAGCGTGAACGGCCGGTCCAGATTTCTGTACACCCTGCACCTCATAGCCCTATGAAGTTTTTGAGCACGAGGGCCGCGATGATACAGAATACCATACCGCCGCACCATCCGAGGGCCTTCTGGGCACTCTCCTGGTCGCCGGAGTACATCTTGATGCCCACCGTAATCAGTGACACGATAGCCACGATGGCAAGCACCGCTATAACTACCTGGTAAATGATTGAACCCGCAGAACGGATCTGCGTATTCGCTTCGTTCAGGAACGAAATGGCATCCTGTGCTGATGCCGAGACAGTCACGGCAAGGCCCAGGATGCCACACGCCGCATATCTCACTCCTCTTTCTTTCATCACTTATGCGTTTTAATAATGTTACTTGCTTTCTCCTCATCCAGCGCGTTGATGTCGCTGGAATACTTATCCGTCATCGCTTTGGCTTCTGGGGAAGCCTTTCCGGACTTTTTCTTTTTGGGAGGCGACTTGGCAGCTGCTTCTTTTTCCACCGCCTTCGTCCGCTTCTTTCCGGGCGAAAGTGTTCTCGGCTCAGGAGGCTTGAAGTCCGTGGGAATCTCGTATTTGTCCGGGACCACGACCGGCACCAATTCCACCTTGGGAATAATCTCCAACAGAAGGTCACGCGTCGAAGGCCGCCGCTTTTTTCTCATCCAGCTCCACATACTCCAACACCTCATCGAACAGTTTTACAATACCCGGATTCCGCTTCTTTGCGTAAGAAATCGGGAAATCCACCGTGCTCCGGATATGGGCAGTAGCATCCTTTTCCTTTTTCATAGACTCGGACTGCTTCACATAGTGCTCCGATATCACGGAGCCATCCTCGGCAAACCATTCCCGCACGCGGGCATATGCTTCTTTGGGCTCCCGGCCGCAGACGCGGTTGAAAAAGAGCCGCGTCCGCTGCTTGTTTTCCTGCAGGATGTGGGAGAGCGACCGCATCGATGCGATAATCATCGGGTCCAGCTCCACCGGAATCACCATCAGGTCGATGTGCCCGTCCAGCAGCAGCTGGCATACGGGGTCATCGGCCGAAAAAGAACCCGGGAAATCCAGAATCAGGTAATCCAGCTCTGCGCTGAACAGCTCGAACTGTTTGGCCAGGGCGCGGATATCCCTGGCCGTTTTCTTTCTCACCCTCTCGATGGGGTAGAATTCCTCTTCATGGAAGGGGATGCCTTCCCGCTCCAGATACAGGAGGTCACGTTCCCGCATATGGGAAAGGTTGAACTCCGGGAAGTCGAAATCCAGAACCATCACCCGTTTGCCCAGGCGATATTTGATGTAGGAGGCAAGAAGGACATTGAACGTGGTCTTGCCGGTTCCGCCCTTGGCGGAGAAGAATGAAATGACTTTCATACGCCTCAATCTTTAATCACACATAGTCAATTCTCACCGGCAAATGTAAAAGACTGTCCGATATCGGCCAAATCCCAAACGGAAAAGTGCCACATTATTTTAACATTTTTGTGGCAAAAAACGCGGAAGAAAAGTCCTTCAGAAGCGCTTGAAATGCGGATTCTTTTGCCATTAATTGACAATTCCGTGAATAATGAGTATCTTCGCACTCCTGAGCAGATACTAAAACAATGGACCAACCCAAAGTGGACCGCATGCTGCGACTGATGCAGATGCTTTCCAGTAACGTAAACTACAGCGTGGATGACCTGATGAAAGAACTGGACATATCACGCCGTACCGTGTACCGCTATATCGAGACTTTCAAGAGCGCCGGCTTTGCCGTCCAGAATACCCACGGTAACGTTTGGCGCCTTGCCAACCTGAAGAACAAATACGGAGACCTCTCCAAGGTGGTGTACTTCTCGGAAGAGGAGGCCTACATCCTGAACGGCTTGCTGGAATCCCTGGACAACACCAATGCGCTCAAGCAGGCTCTCCGCCGTAAACTCGTGGCGGTCTATGACTTTGAAGCCGTTGGGGAATACGTGGCCAAAGAGTCCGTGTCCAAGAATATGGAGGCCATCTCCACGGCCATCCGGGATAAGAAAACCGTCCTGTTGAAGGACTACGCTTCCTCGCATTCACAGGCTACCAAGACCTACAGGGTAGAGCCTTACAAGGTCAACACCAATCATATCGATATGTGGGCCTATGACGTGGAAGACGGCATTAACAAGCGTTTCAAGACCGCCCGTATCGGCTCCGTCGAAATTCTTGAAGAGGAGCCCTGGCAGCACGAAGAAGCCCACGTATCCCTGCAGATGGACGACTTCCGCATCCACGGCGAGACGCCGGTCCATGTCAGGCTCCGGATGGACATGGTGGCCCGCAATCTCCTGCTGGAGGAGTATCCGCTGGCCGAAAAGAACCTCACGCCCGATGGTGACTACTGGATCTATGAGGCTGACTGCAACGGCATGAAAGGTGTCGGCCGGTTTGTGCTGTCCATCCCGGACAGGATAGAGATCCAGGAGGGTGAGGAGGTAAAGGCCTACCTGAAAGAAAAAGCCGGTTACATCTTAAGCAGCAAAGCCCTATGAACCAGCGTAAGATAAACCGCATTTTGCGGGAACTCAGTACGGAAGCCCTGCAATACCTGTTTCCGGGCCTGCCGGAACCAGTAGAGAGTCCCGGCTTCTTCGAATGTATGCTGGAAGAGCTGCCGGCACCGATGGCCATGTACGACATGGAAATGGATTCGGAGGCCGGCGCGCCACTCCGCAGACGGGAAAGAAAGGCAGCGAAGGCGGCAGCTCCCATCTTTGGCAGACGAAAGACAAGCGAGCCTGAGCTCCACGAGGCTATTGAACCGGATGCCGAAGCCTTGGACCCGCGCACGGAGCAAATCCTTGCCGAAATCCGCCGCCTGCAGAAGAAATATGGCGTGAGCATTGACGAACTGGAAGTGATGCTGGGTTACACCGTCAAACTGAGCCCCATTCGCATCACCCGGGGCGGGAAGATTTTCCTCTCCGAATATGATGACAGGGAAGTGAAGATGCCCAACGTCTCCAAGGCGCTATATTTCCTGTACCTGCGCCATCCGGAAGGACTCCGTTACAAGGAGATTGTAGACCATAAGGATGAGCTCCTGCACATATACGGGAACATTTCCGGGCGGGATGTGCCGGATGAAATGGAGAAAAGTATTGCCATTCTGGTTGACCCGTTTGGCAATGGGCTCAATGTGAATGCATCCCGCATCAAGACGGCTTTTCGGAATGCCGTGAGTGACCGGATCGCCCGTTTCTACTATATCAACGGGGCGGCGGGGGATATAAAGAAGGTCCCGTTGGACCGGGACCTCGTAATCTGGGAGTATTGACCGTCATTCCCGGCTTGTCCGGGAATCTTATTCCTCTTCAAACAGCCGGTCATACATGGCCATAGGCGCAGCGGCATCTTCGCATAGGGTGGCGAACTTGCGCCCTGCCTTGCGGAAGCGGACGGACATTTTGCACACACCCTCGGCCGTGGCGTCGAAGTTCAGGGCATTGTCGATATTCAGGTCTTTGGCCACTTCCACGGCGTCCTGGTTGGCACCAATGTAGGCAAACGTCCAGCCTTTCTCCCGCAGGCGACTTACCAGTGATTTAACGGTCTTGCCGGAGTACTCCTCGGAGGCGTTCTCATAACCGTCGGTGATGATGGTGGCCATCACGCGGTCGTCTTCGTGAATCTGGCCTTCCAGGGTGTTCAGGGTTTTTCCCATTGCATCATACAGGGGCGTGCAGCCGCCGGGACGATAATCTTTCCGGGAGAAGTCTTCCACCTTCTCAATGGCCACGCGGTCGCGGCGGGTTTTGATGCCGGAGATGCCGTTACCCTCGAAGGTGACGATGGTCACATAGTGCTGCTGGTCAGGGAAGTCCTCGTGATTCTTGCGGATGCCTGAAAGAACTTCGTTGATGCCGGTGAGTGCCTGGTCATAGATGGCGGACATGCTGCCGCTTTCGTCAAGGATGATTACGTTGTAGATGTTCATGGCGCGTTGATTTAATTGGTTTCTGGTGCAAAAGTAATCCCTTTGCCTCCGGGAGCGAAATAGCTGAAAGCCTTTCATGTATTTGGGAAGGTGAGAAGAAAAAAGTGAACTTCGCCGTAGAAAAAAGTGGTGGTGTGTCAGAAATTGACAATTTGCCGTTTTACCTTTGCCGCATCACCCAGAGAAAAGTATTATGGCCAAGAGAAAAAGACTGGCAATCCCCAGTTATGCAGGGTTCCGTGCATTCCTGCAGGATGAGCATTGTGAAGAGGCGTTTGACCGGAATTTCGCAGCCAGCCATCCCGGTTACAGGATGGACGAGACCCTGTGGCATTTGCTGGGGCTGGATTCGGAGTTCCTCTTCGGGCGCGTCTTTCCCTGGGACCAGACTCCGGAAGGACGCATATACTGGTCTGGCGTGGACAGGGACTGGAGGAATCTGGTTTGGCAGACCTATGAATTGAGTAGAAAAATTGTCGGTAATTGACAATTTTTAGCTATATTTGGGAAACTGAAATGATTGACATTATGAACGCTAAAGTACAATCCAGACCAAGACGGAGCCCTGCGGCGAAACTACTGCTAGCGCTCCTGTGTTTCCCCGTATTCCTCATTCTTTGCTGGCAAGACCAAACGATGAAACTATAAGATGAGAATCGAGGAAGCGATAGTGTATCTTCTCTCCACTGAAGGCTGCGGCATGACCGCAGAGACTTTGGCGGAGCAGATTAATTTGCGCCGGTTGCACCGCAGAAGGGATGGCCAGACAGTGGGAACAAACCAGATTTGGGCGGTTGTATTCCGAAATCCAGACATGTTTGTGAGGGACGGAAAACTGATTCGATTGATGGTGTAAAAGAGGCTTGCTTAATCTCTTAAGATTAAGGTTATATGACTTTTTGGCGGATTAGTTGGTAAAAAATGTTAAATTTGTACGATACAGCTGAGAATATACCCATTAATAGACTTACTTGCAGCATCTTTATGAGCCAGCATTTGATTACCAATCAGGACAAGTTCCTGTCGGAAGTCATTAACGACATCCTCCCCGGATGTGATAAAGCCTTCTTTCTTGTCGGCTATTTCTACTTCTCCGGATTCCAGGAAATCTACGAAAAACTTCAAGATAAACATCTCCGAATTTTGGTCGGACTTGACATCGAGCGCAGTCTTGCCAACGGCATTCGTGAAATAGATGATTACACGCAGAGGACAAAGACACGCGTCCAGACCCGTGACGAGTATTATCAGGGCCTTGTTGACATATTCAACAACACAGACTTCTTCGATACCGAGCGACAGATTGAGGCCTTCAAACTCTTCTGTGACAAGATTGCAAACGGCACCTTAGAGATTCGCAAGACCCTTGATCCTAACCACGCCAAGTTGTACTTGTTTGAATACAAGCCCGAGCATCAGTCAATCACGCAACAGCCTGGACAGATGATTACCGGCTCCAGCAACCTTTCCGTTGCTGGACTCAAAGGCCGTATTGAGTTAAACACTATCCTCCGCGACCCTGTCTATTATAACGAAGGTAAAGAACTCTTTGACAAGCTTTGGGAAACAGCTGTCCCCGTTGCAGACCTTGAGCACCTCCCGGAATTCACCGAGAAGGTCATCAAGAAGATATGGATGGAGAAACTGTATTCTCCGTATGCGTTGTTCATCCGCATCCTTCAGGAATACTTTTCTCAGCCGGATGACAAGAACCTGCTCAAGCCGAGTGATATTACGGACGGCATTTACACAGACCTTAAATACCAACTGGACGCCGTTCAAATGGCAATGAAGGCCATCGAAAACCACGACGGTGTCATTATCGCAGACGTTGTTGGTCTTGGAAAGAGTATCATTGCCTCCACCGTTGCGAGGAATCTTCACTTGCGCACCATCATTGTCAGCCCACCTCACCTTAAACAACAATGGGAAGAGTATAAGGACCAGTTCGGCTTTACTGCTTCCGTATTCAGTAGCGGTAAGATTGAAGCTGCCTTGGACCATTACCGGATGATTGTCCGCAACAATGAGCAGTTCCTCATCATCGTGGATGAAGCCCACAAATACAAAAACGAGGACATTCAGGATTACAGCATCCTTCACGACCTGTGTATGGGCAACAAGGTAATGCTGCTCACAGCAACTCCCTTCAACAATCGCCCGAACGACATCTTCTCGATGCTCAAACTTTTCCAGATACCGAGCAAATCCACACTTAAGACAGTTGATGATCTGGGTGTCGCCTTCCGCGAGCTTATAAGGAATTATGAGGACATGGCAGAAGCCCAGCGGAAAAAAACTATGACTGATGCAGAGATTAAGGCTGAGAGCAAGCGCATAGCCAAGCAGATTCGCTCAATCATTTCTCCTCTGGTTATCCGTCGCTCCCGTCTCGACCTGGACGAGATTCCCGCATATAAGGCCGACCTGAAAGCACAGAAGATTAAAACGGTCATCCCGGAAGACCCTGTTTCGCTTACATATAACTTGGGCGAAGACAAGGATTTGTACTTGCGTACTCTTTCCAAGATTTCTCCCACTGCAGAGGAGAAACTTGCTCACAAAGACGATGAAGCATTTGTCTATTACAAGTCAGCTCGATACAAACCATCCTCCTATTTGACCGATGATGCAGAACTGCTGGATCAGCTGAAGAGAGAACTCGAAGACAAGACCGGCATCAGCTTGCAACTCTTGTTGGGACGGCAGGCCAGCGTATCAGACTTTATGCGTAAAATGCTCGTCCGCCGCTTCGAAAGTTCAGTGGCAGCTTTCAAAGAGTCCCTTAATTCAATGATAGACTCCTCTGAAAGCATTCTCCGCTGGATTGAAAAACGGAACAAGATACCTGTTTACAAGAAGGGCTCTTTGCCTGATGTGGACGAATTCTACGAAACCACCGACGACGACCTCAGTCAAGAAATTGAAGAAGCGTTCGAAAAATACACCGACCGCGGGTTCTTCGAGATTGACATGAAATACATCAAGCGAGACGAATACCTTGTCGACATGCTCTCCGACCTGGCTCTCCTCCAGCAAATACGGGAAGAGTGGTTTGGGGAAGATCAGGTTATCCGCTTTGACCATAAACTCACAGAATTCAAGGCTCAACTTCGCTTCCTCCGCGCAAGCGACCCCAAACGTAAGATTGTCGTTTTTACCGAATTCGCTGACACTGCGAACTATCTGGGGGAATCCCTGAAGGGGGAAGGCCTCGGTATCTTCAAGTACACTTCCGGCGATAGTTCAACTACAAGCAAGAAAACCATCCGGGAGAACTTTGACGCTGGTTTGAAACTGGAATTCCAGAAAGATGATTACCAGATTCTGATTGCCACCGATGCTATCTCGGAAGGCTACAACCTCCATCGAGCCGGCACAGTCTTCAATTACGATATTCCGTACAATCCCACCCGCGTTATCCAGCGTATTGGCCGTATCAATCGTATCAATAAGAAGATGTTCGATAAGTTGTACATTTTCAATTACTTCCCGACTGATATAGGCGAGCAGGAAACCCGCACCAAGCAGATTTCTACACTGAAAATGGCTATGATACATGCC
>Ga0129306_1000723_pt1 | contig 46899 bp, 33 predicted proteins | sample P827metagenome_FD_94438 | JGI IMG/M metagenome (GOLD analysis project Ga0129306, IMG submission 94438) | Capybara group fecal microbial communities from Wisconsin, USA - P827 metagenome | ecosystem: Host-associated > Mammals > Digestive system > Large intestine > Fecal | place: USA: Wisconsin... | reverse complement strand
TTTTCCAATACCTTCTTTTCCGGACCACTTGCTTTTGATTTCCTGTGGTCCGGTTTTCCAATACCTTCTATTCCAGACCACTCGCTCCAAATATCCTGTGGTCCGCTTTTCCAATACCTTCTTTTTCAGACCACTCGCTCCAAATATCCTGTGGTCCGCTTTTTCAACATCCTAAATTCCGGACCACAACTTGCTTTCTATCTGTGGTCTGCTTTTTCCATTCCTTCATTTCCGGACCACAACTTGCTTTCCCTCTGTGGTCTGCTCTTCTCAATTCTTCATATCCGGACCACAACTTGCTTTCCCTCTGTGGTCTGCTTTTCTCAATTCTCCATATTCAGACCACAACTTGCTTTCCCTCTGTGGTCTGCTTTTCCAATTCCTTCATTTCCAGACCACAACTTGCTTTCTATCTGTGGTCCGGTTTTCCAATACCTTCTATTTCAGACCACTCGCTCCAAATATCCTGTGGTCCGGTTTTCCAATACCTTCTTTTCCGGACCACTCGCTCCAAATATCCTGTGGTCCGGTTTTCCCATATATTCTTTTCCGGACCACTCGCTCCAAATATCCTGTGGTCCGGTTTTCCAATACCTTCTTTTCCGGACCACTCGCTCCAAATATCCTGTGGTCCGGTTTCCCAAAAAACACTTTTCCGGACCACTTGAGCCTCTTTAACACACTATAATACATATATATAACCAAGTCCCACAACAAAAAAACACCCAAACAGTTCATCAGAACCGCCCGGGTGTAGAAAACATATCAATTAACTATAACACATTGAACAGCTATAACACATTCAACAACTATAACACATTGAACAGCTATAGAACAGCTATAACACATTCAACAACTATAACACATTAAACAACAATCACACATTAATCAACTATAGTTAACATATCCTACAAACTCTTCTCAAGAGTTTCTCTTATAGCCTTAATAAATTCTTCGCTATTAAGTACTTCCTTGTTTTCAAGAGTTGAGATAAGAGCAAGATCACCTGTCATCTTACCGCTTTCAATTGTATCGATACATGCTTTTTCAAGCTTATCGGCAAAAGTACCAAGTTCAGGGATGTTATCCATCTCACCACGCTTACGAAGAGCGCCAGTCCACGCAAAGATTGTTGCAATTGGGTTGGTTGATGTCTTCTCACCCTTTAAATATCTGTAATAGTGTCTCTGAACTGTACCATGTGCAGCTTCATATTCGTAATATCCATGAGGAGATACAAGTACTGATGTCATCATTGAAAGTGAACCAAAAGCTGTAGCAACCATGTCAGACATAACGTCACCATCATAGTTCTTACAAGCCCAGATGTAACCACCTTCTGAACGAATAACTCTTGCAACAGCATCATCAATTAGAGTATAGAAATACTCGATTCCTGCTGCTTCAAATTTTTCCTTATATTCCTTTTCAAAAATCTCAGCAAATATATCCTTAAATGTATGGTCATATTTCTTAGAAATAGTATCCTTTGTAGCAAACCATAAATCCTGCTTTGTATCAAGAGCGTAATTAAAGCAGCTTCTTGCAAAACTTTCAATTGAATCTTCAAGATTATGCTGACCCTGAATAATACCAGCGCCCTTAAAATCATGAATAAGTTCTCTTGTTACACTACCATCTTCTGCTGTATAAACAAGTTCTGCTTTACCAGCACCCGGAATCTTCATTTCTGTTGCTTTATATACATCACCATATGCATGTCTTGCAATTGTAATTGGTTTTTTCCATGTCTTTACATATGGATCAACACCTTTAACAATAATTGGAGCTCTAAACACTGTACCATCAAGCATAGCTCTTATGGTACCATTTGGACTCTTATACATTTCTTTTAAATTATATTCAGGCATTCTTGCTGCATTAGGAGTTATTGTTGCACATTTAACAGCAACACCATACTTCTTTGTAGCCTCAGCTGAATCAATGGTAACCTGATCATTAGTTTCATTACGATAAACAAGTCCTAAATCATAATACTCTGTCTTAAGATCCACAAAAGGAAGTAATAATTCATCCTTAATCATCTTCCAGAGAATCCTTGTCATTTCGTCGCCATCCATTTCTACAAGTGGCGTAGTCATCTTAATCTTATCCATGTTGTACCTCCAAATATTTTAATCCTTTGGGATTTTACCATATTTGCCATATTTTCACAAGTTTATAAATATCGCATTTTAACAAGTTTATAATTACCATATTTTCACAAGTTTATAATTACCGCATTTTAACAAGTTTATAATTACTATTTTTAAACATTTTTTAATTGTCTGTTACTTTCTCATATTTCTCCGTTTTTCCTTAAGTTTGTTAAGTTTCACTGAACGGTTGAATTCTCTTCTTACCATCCCCGTAATAACCTTTTCAAAACGCTCCTTGGTAAATATTTTGAAAGTAAGACTCTTTAACCAAATATATATAAGGTAGTCAATTGAAAGCAAAACAATTGCCCCCAAAAATCTCATCTGGGTGATTCCCATAATTTCAAATAATCCCGGAAGTACGAGCAATACCGTCCAGAAAACCACGGGAACTGCAATGGTTACCGCCATTCTAAGATATGTAAAAGGTCTGCATAAATCGGCAAATATATACACAGACACAAGTCCTGTCGATAAGGTAGCCATAGTGGCAAATGTTACCTCAGACCCTAACCACAAATACACCATAAGGGCGGATAATAAAACATTTATTGCAACCAAAAATCCATTAGGAATTGCTTTATATAGAATATTATATAAAAAGCCCTTTCTTACTCTTTCATCATTCGGCTCAAAAGCCAGGAAGAAAGATGGATAACCTATGGTTACACTACCAATCAGTGTATACTGTATTGGCTTAAATGGATAACTATATGTTATGAAAATAAATAGTATTGCCAAAAGAATTGCATACACAGTTTTTGATAAATATAAAACTCCACTTCGTTCAAGGTTATTAATGGACCTTCGGCCTTCCTGTATTATTTCAGGAATATGGGCAAAATCTGAATCAAGCAAAACAACACTTGAAATATCTCTTGCGGCAGAACTACCCGACTGCATTGCTATACTACAATCCGACTCTTTAAGAGCCATAACATCATTAACTCCATCACCAGTCATAGCAACCACGTGATTTTGACTTTGAAGAGCCTTAACAAATTTGGATTTAAATTCTGGGGTTACCCTTCCAAAAACTGTATATTTGCCAGATGCTTCTTTAATTTCATCTTCATCAGAAAGATTTGAAGCATCAATGTATTTTTCTGCTCCTGTAATGCCGGCTTCCCTTGCCATATAGGAAGCAGTCAAAGGATTGTCACCTGAAATTACCTTAATATTAATTTTTTGCATCTCAAGAAATGCAATGGTATCCTTGGCATTGTCCCTTAACATATCCCTTAGGATGACAAAACCCATTGGCTCAAATCCTTCGTAAGTCATAAGTTTTTCATCGTAGGATTCACATTTGCCAAAGACAACTACTCTTGCTCCGCTTTTAACAGCCTTTTGGTATTTGTCCTTATACCTCTCAAAATCCTTAACCAAAACCTCAGGAGCACCTAACATGTATATACCTTCATCAAACTCAATAAGGCTCCACTTCCTTGAGGATGAAAATGGAATTCCGCCTTTTACATTCCATCCCGTAGGCTTTCTTTCAAAATAAACTCGAATGGAGGAAATGGTTGAGTTTCTGTCGAACTCACTATATGCATATTCAAATAATGCCTTATTTATAACCTCTTTTTTACAGGAAACTTCAACAATGTTTGACACTTCAAACCTTCCCTTTGTAAGGGTACCTGTTTTATCGAAGCAGACGGTATCAACTCTTGCAAGTTTCTCGGTACTGTAAAGATCCTGAACCAAGGTATTGTAAAAAGATAATTTAACAGCACCTTTAAACATTACAATACTAGTTAACAGTACAAATCCACTTGGAATAAATCCTATGGTAGCCGCAACTGTACTTAATATGGCCTCATTATATGAATCATGTGAAAATACATATTCTTTTACAAAGAGAGCTATTGCAACCGGAATTACCAACATGGTAACTAACTTTATAACCATGTTTATGGAAAAATAAATCTCCGACTTATTGGTCTTATATGCCTTTGCCCTTGTGATTACTTTATTTGTATAACTATCTTCTCCTACTGCGAGAGCTTTTACAACTATCTTTCCTTCCGACACAAATGTTCCTGCAAGAACATTATCATTTGTATTCCTTTCAACAGGAATACTTTCACCCGTTAATAGGCTTTCATTAATAAAGCCCTTGCCTTCTATTATCTCTCCATCAATACAAATTTGATCTCCGGCATAAAAAACACAAATGTCTCCTAATACAACATCATCACTCTTAATCTCTGTTTCCTCTCCATCTCGTATTACATTCACCATAGGATTTAGTAAAACAGATAGTTTATTAAGAGTCCTTCTTGCCTTTAATTCCTGAATAATACCAACTACTGCATTCCATACACACACAAACATAAATGTAAGATTCTTATATGAACCAGTGGTAAAAACAAAAATTCCGGCAAGTAAATTTACAGCATTAAAAAATGTTAATATATTGTCCCTAAGAATCTCACCAATACTCTTGGTCTTGGACTTTACATTACCATTATATTTCCCTTCTGAACGAAGTTTTTCTACTTCAGCACTTGTTAACCCTGTGGTTTTATTTCTTTCTGTGTTTTCACTTGTCAACTCGTAAGTTTTGTTGTTTTCTACTTTTTTACTTGTTAACTCCATAGTTTTATTGCTTTCTGCTTCCATCTTGTAGTCTATCTCTTATGTTGTTATTTTGGTTTTATATATTTGTTACATTTAAAAATTTGTTATATATCTTAAATTTATTATATATTTGTTACAGTGACTTTAATTATATAACTTTCTTTCATAAAATAAAAGAGATTTCACCACAAAACTGTTAAGTAAGACACAGTTTAAGCTTGCAAGTAATACTATTAATGGTATAATCATAATTATAATAATATATAACAATAAAAAGAAACTTTTCTAATTATATTAGACGAAAAAAAACTATAATCAACAAAGGAGGAAATAATGAACAAAAAAACGTTCTCAGTTATTCTATCAATTATTATTTCGCTTGTTTTTATTATTAACGATTCATTCTCAAAACAATTTGAATGTAATATGCATAATATATGTTTCTGTGAAAAAAACGCAATTCAGTATCTTTCTGAAAACAAGGAAGAAATACTAAATAGCGCAATTGAACTTTCTGATGAATGGAATATTGACTTATCAGGGAAACTAGATATAGCAAAGCCTTATTACGTATATAATTTTCTAAACAAACAAGATACTCTACTCTATTTTCCTGTTTATAGCAACGAAAAAATTCTATTTACCATATCTATAATGCATTCTGATAAGGGATATGGTTGGATGGTATCACCAGGTTATAATGATGTTTTAAACAAAATAGAATACTTAAACAATAAAGTAATAGTATATGCAATTGATCAATACATATACTTTGAATCTGAGAATAACACTATTGCTTTAAATAATCCAGATGGGAAATTTAAAGATACATATTTAGAAGAAATTAAAAAGAATTATGAATTCTTCTCCAAATTAGACTTCATAGGAAAATATAATTACTATGAAAATAATAAATCTAATCTTTCAATTGTAAATACAGTAAGCGATATTAATACTATAAAAAATTCAAAATATGGTACAGGTGTTTCTATTACGCTTATAAAACCGCGTGGTCAGCATAATCATGAAATGTGCTGGGCTGCATCAGTAGCAACAATCGTGAACCATCTAAAGAATAATATGAATCTAACTGCGTATGACGTTTGCAATGCAATGAACATAGGATATGATGCTGGAGCAAGTATTTATGATGTAAGTTCTGCACTTACACATTACAATGTATCATACAACCATATGTATTTAGATCTACTACCCTGGTCAAAAATAAAAAAATGCATTAATAATAATAAACCATTTGCAATAGGTGGAATGAACGAATCGGTCGGTTACGGACATGAAGTTGTAGGCCGAGGTTACGCAGGTTCAAAAGATTCAACTCGTAAAGTGTCCCTTTGGAACCCAAGTTATAACAACGGAAATGGTTCTTATGTTTTCATGAGTTATAGTAGTTGTACATTTGATTCTGGAGGTAGTGTAGTATTCAATTGGACCTCAACTATTTCATATTATTAAGGTGGTGATTATTTGAAAAAAAATATAGTATTATTTATAATCATTGTATTATTATCAATTTCTACACTCATCTTCTTAAATGAAAAAAATACTTCCACCACCTCTAGAACTTATGTAAACAACCACTTAATGGGTGGATTACCAAACGAGATGATTATAAGTGATATAGATATATCTAAATCACAGGAGGCTAACTTAGAATCAGCGCAAAACACGTTAGATAACAAAGAATTCATTAACTGCATTTCCAAAATGATAAGTTCTGGGGATTTATTTAGTAAAAATATAAGTGAGTATTATATTTTTAAAGAACCAATATTTGAACTCTGTTATAATGTTTCTTCTCCAACACAAAATAATAATCCAAAGAAAAACTCTCCAGCCTCTGGTATTCGTTATATTATTTCTGACAACAGGGACTTTAAAAATGCTGAAGTTATCATATATACTAATGATGATACTTTAGCAAGAAAAGAATATATGCTTAGTGGTGACATTTTAAACACTTTAATATCAAGCAAAGAAGAAAACGGAATAATACTAATAAAAAACAGAGTTGTTCTCATAAATAAAGAGAATGCTCTTTTCGAACAATATGTATCTGATCGTTTTTTCTCTTCTCTCTCAGGTGATTGCTTTAAAGAATTGAAAAAAAAAGGATATGTTATTGATTTATCAGGAATAACAGATAACAACAAAATTATGAAAATAGAAATTTAAAACATATAAAATGGCTAACAAAAAAGTTACAATAACATATTTGTTAGCCATTTATTTACTTTACACGCTTTTACTTCGCTACTATATTTACAATCTTCTTTGGTACGTAGATTTCCTTAATGATGTTTCCTGATAACTTATCACCAAGAGCTTCCTTAGCCTTTGCAATAACATCATCCTTTGAAATCTCTGCATCAACTTCAATTACAGTCTTTGTCTTACCATTGATCTGAACTGCAACCTTAACTTCAGCATCAACCATTTTGCTCTTATCATAAACTGGCCATGTATTATCAAATACGCTATTCTCATGACCAAGTCTCTCCCAGAGTTCCTCTGCAATATGTGGAGCAAATGGAGCAATTAAAACAGTGATTGTTTCAAGTGTCTCCTTGTCAATACCACCCTCTGCCTTAGCAATTTCAAGAAGCTTATTGTTATATTCCATAAAGCCTGAAACTACTGTGTTAAGTGAAAAATTCTCAAGTCTGGTTGTTATATCATAAATAAGTTTATGTCTTGTCTTTTCCATCTCCTTGGTTGCCGCAATGCCACAATCAGCATTATCAACCACAAGATGCCATAAACGATTGATGAATCTGTAAACACCATCAATACCTCTTTCATCCCATTCTGAATCAAGTTCAGGTGGACCTACAAAGAGTTCATAAATTCTAAGGGAATCACAACCATAATCACGAACAAGATCATCAGGTGATACTACATTACCCTTTGACTTACTCATCTTAATACCATTCTTACCAGTAATCATACCCTGGTTGAATAACTTGGCAAATGGTTCCTCAAAATCAACAACACCTATATCATATAAGAACTTTGTATAGAATCTTGAGTAAAGTAAGTGAAGAACTGCATGCTCAACACCACCAATATACATATCTACCGGTAATAAGTCATGAGCCTTCTGCTTATTAACAAGTTCCTTATCATTCTTATTATCAACATATCTTAAGAAATACCATGATGAACCCGCCCACTGAGGCATTGTATTTGTTTCTCTTTTAGCTGGCTTACCACAACATGGACATGTTGTATTAACCCATTCAGTAATATCTGCAAGTGGTGATTCACCTGTACCTGTAGGCTGATAACTTTCAACATCAGGAAGAAGTAAAGGTAACTCTTCTTCTGGAACAGGAACGGCACCGCAATCTGGACAGTGTACAATAGGAATTGGTTCACCCCAGTATCTCTGTCTTGAGAATACCCAGTCACGAAGTTTATAATTAACAGTTGCCTTACCAAAGCCCTTTTCTTCAATGATATGCGGAGCCTCTTTTTTAAGTACAGCTGATTCCATACCATTCCAGTCTCCTGAATTAATCATTGTACCTGAAGCATCTGTATAAGCTTCTGTCATGTTTTCAATTTCTTTACCATCTTTTGCTATTACCTGAATAATTGGAATATTGAATTTTGTAGCAAATTCAAAGTCTCTATCATCATGAGCAGGTACACACATAATAGCACCTGTACCATAATCAGCAAGTACATAGTCTGATAACCAAATAGGAACCTTAGCTCCATTAAGTGGATTAATTGCATAGCTTCCTGTAAATACACCAGTCTTTTCCTTACCCTGAAGTCTATCTACTGATGATTTATTTGCTGCCATTGTAATGTAATCTTCAACAGCCTTTTCTGTTTCAGGTGTAGCAAGACTTTTAGCCATCTCATGTTCTGGAGCAAGTACCATAAATGTAGCACCATAAAGTGTATCAGGTCTTGTGGTATAAACAGTGATCTTTTCATCACTATTTTCAAGTTTAAAATCTACCTCTGCACCATATGACTTACCAATCCAGTCTGTCTGCATCTTCTTAACCTTTTCAGGCCAATCAAGTTTATCAAGGTCATTAAGAAGTCTATCTGCATACTTGGTAATCTTAAGCATCCACTGGTTTAAGTTTTTCTTTGTAACTTCAGCACCACATCTTTCGCACTTACCATTAACAACTTCTTCATTTGCAAGACCTGTTTTACATGAAGGACACCAGTTAATAGGCATTTCCTTCTGATATGCAAGTCCTTCCTTAAACATCTTAACAAATATCCACTGTGTCCATTTATAATAATCAGGATCGGTTGTATTTACTTCAAGATCCCAGTCATATACTGCTGCGATTTCCTTAATCTGTCTCTTAATGTTTGCAACATTTTCTGCTGTTGAAACACTTGGATGAACTCCCATTTTAATAGCATAGTTTTCTGCTGGAAGTCCAAATGCATCCCATCCCATTGGATGAATTACATGAAAACCATTAAGCATCTTATATCTGCTCCATACATCACTGATAACATAACCTCTCCAGTGACCTACATGAAGTCCACTTCCTGAAGGATATGGGAACATATCCAAACAATAATATTCTTTCTTTGTGCCATCCTGAACATTAACCGGATTCTTTTCCCAGTTAAGACGCCACTTCTTTTCTATCTCCTTATGATTATAAGGTACTGACATAGCTAAACCTCCTTGAGCTGTTTTGAATTAAAATATTTCTGTCTTTAAAACAGCCGTTTTATATTATAATGCTTTAATTTTATTATTACAAGTAAAAATTATATTTAGGCTTCTCTCTCAAGAGCATCATCATTGGAAGGAACATCACTTTCTGGATTTTGACTACTTGTTTCTTCTTTTTTTGAGGTTTCTTCCTTCTTTGTGGTATCCTCAGTGGTTGTACCCTCTTCTTCCTTAGTAGATTTCTCTTCCTTCTTCTTGGTGGTCTCTTCCGTCTGCTCCGTGGTTTTCTTCTTTTTCTTCTTCTTTTTCTTTTTCTTCTTTTTGGTTGTTTCTTCCTTGGTTGTCTTCTCTTCTTTTTCAGTGGTTGTTTCCGTATTCTTATTCTTTGCCTTTGGATTAAACTCTATATCCACCGGAATATTAAAATACGTTGTATTCTTATAATAATCGGCAATTGACAACCTGATTATGTTATTTCCATAATACAATTTTTCAGGAAATGATATTACAACCTTATCATTTGAAATTCTTGCTCCAAGATCTGTTGCCACAATCTGAGCCTTTAACATGTCCTCGATCTTGCTCTTAATATTATCTGTTGTAAGATTATCTTCATGCCTGATTTTTGTTTCGTAAAGATAATCCTCTAATTTATTACTTGATAATTTAACTGTAGGAGGAATGGTATCAACAACCTGATACTTAACCTTACCCTTTAGTTTTTCGCCATTCTTTCTCGTATAGTAATAATTTACTGTATAAGTTCCTGCCGTAAAATTATCAATTGATGTATGCTCTAATTTAGATGTAACATCTTTACTCTTAACATTAAGGGCAATTACATTTTTAAAGTAATCCACATATGAACCGCGCTCAATTACAACAGTATTACCTGCACACGCTATGGTATCCTTAGCTACTTTCTTATATGGATTATGCTTACTTGGATCTGTAGGATCCCAACCACATGATTCATAAAATTCCGGTATTTCTTCAAAATCCTGTGGGAGTTCATCTTTTTTCTTGCCTTTTTTAACTGTAACCTGGGTTCCAGAATCACAGTTATCATAAATCCATTTTGCATCCCTGCTACATAGCTGAATACTTGCTCCCGGATATTGATATTTGCCAAGAGACCTATAGGAACCTGCTTCCATATATGACTTGTAAGGCTCGGTATAATAAACAGATCCTATCCAGAAATCCTTATTATATCTATACGCATACTGACTATAATATGTACTGTAATTACTTGGACCAAATGAAGTTAAGAATCCAACATCCTTATCCTTATCATATCTAACAACAGTATTGTTGATGTATCCCTTATTAACATCATCACCAGTTTCAGCCCACTTATACTTATTATCCAGTTTAAACTTTCCCGTAACAATATCTGTTCCAGTACTGCATTTAAATACTTTAACTACTTTATCATCCTTCTTTTTCTTGGATGTTTTTTGATAGACAATCAAAGCATTTTTCTTAACATTAACAACAATGTAATAAGCACCATCACTTACGACTTCAGATACTACTTTATTACCATCTTCATCTGTTTCAATTTCTGTTTCCGGCTGAGTCTCAAGCTGTGCCTTGGTTCCACCTCTAACCTCTGCACTATCAAGTTTCTTTTTCGCCAATATTACAACGCCAAAAACAAATACAGCTACAATTACAATCTGCAAAAGATTTAATCCAAAGTCAAGAAGTTTTTTCCTCTTCTTACGTCTAAGTCTTGCCACTTCTATCTTCTCTCTAGGACTTGTATCTTCTTCTATTTCATTAAATTCTTTTTTCTCATTCCAATCAGTCATAGGATTCTCCTGATTATTTACAATACATTAAAAATGCTAATTCTATTTTTGCACCGACTTTCATTATACATCATTTTACAAGAATTATCTACTTAATGATTATAAAAATCTCTTCGGCAAATAATAACAAAGCCAGTGAAGTTTTAACTCTTCACCAGCTCTGTTTATTTTCATAATTATTTCTTTAAATAAATATTTATTCTTCCTTACCGTACTTTTCAACTTCCTTAGCCTGAACATCTGAAGGAGCCTGCTCATATCTTGCAAACTCATATTCATATGTTCCAATACCACCTGTCATGGAACGAAGGGTTGTTGAATAACCATAAAGTTCTGACATAGGTACATCTGCCTCAATAACAGTGTTACCGTTATCATCAGGATTCATACCAAGTACTCTGCCTCTTCTCTTGTTAAAGTCACCCATTACATCACCAGTAAATGAATCAGGAACTGTAACCTTAACAGATGCAATTGGTTCAAGAAGTACTGGACCTGCCTGCATCATGGCTTCCTTAAACGCCTTAATTGAAGCCATCTTAAATGCCATTTCATTTGAATCAACTGGATGATACTTACCATCCTTAAGAGTAACCTTAATGCCTACTACAGGATATCCTGCAAGAGGACCCTTAAGTACGCTTTCTGCAATACCCTTTTCAATTGCTGGGAAGAAGTTCTTAGGTACTGAACCACCTACTACAACTTCCTCAAATACATAAGGTTTCTCAAGATCACCTGATGGTTCAAAATCAATAATGATTTCACCAAACTGACCAGCACCACCGGACTGTTTCTTATGACGACCCTGAACATCGCTTGCTTTCTTTTTAACAGTTTCTCTAAAGGCAATCTTTGGCTTATCAAGTTCAATTTTAACCTTAAACTTTTCTTCAAGCTTGCTTACTAATACTTCAAGTTGCTGATCGCCAATACCATATATTAAACTCTGACGGTTTTCTTCATCATTAACAACCTTAAGTGTAAGGTCTTCAATACAGCACTTTGTAAGTGCCTGGGAAATCTTATCTTCCTCACCCTTATTAACCGCCCTGTAAGCCTTATATGTATATGGCTTTGACATGGTAGTTGGATGATACTCAATAGGTGTTTGCTTTGTTGCAAGGGAATCACCTGTTCTTGTTGAATTAAGTTTTCCAATTGCTCCAATGTCACCTGCATAAAGTTCAGGAACTTCTGTAACCTTCTTACCACAAATAACATATAACTTACTTAATTTTTCTTCAACATCCTTTGTTGGATTATATACTGTTGTACCTTCCTTTAAAATACCGGTACAAACTTTAACCAATGAATACTTACCAATAAATGGATCCATGATGGTTTTAAATACATAAGCTGAAACATCTTTATTAACATCCTTATCAGCTTCGATTTCTTCACCTGTTGCTGTATTAACACCCTTCTTAAATACTTCTGCCTTTTCTGGTGAAGGGAAATATTTTTCCATGGACTGTAAAAGCATGTTCATACCATGAGCATCTACACCAGAACCAATCTGAACTGGAACTATGTCACACTCAATAACACTCTTTCTAAGAGCCTTTGAAATTTCTTCCTGTGTAAACTCTTCACCGGCAAAGAATTTCTCCATTAAGTCTTCATCTGACTCTGCTACAGCTTCAAGGATCATTTCTCTAGCCTGATCCAAATCTCCTCTTACATCAGAAGGAATGTCGCAGTCTTCGTAAAGACCTTTATCTAAAAATCTACGTCCTCCCATTTTAACCACATTTACAAATCCTGAAAGTTTATCGTTCTCCCAGAATGGCAGATGGAAAGGAGCAACTTTCTTACCATATAATTCTTTTAAATCTTCACATATCTTAAGATAATCAGCATTAGGATCATCCATACCACTTACAAAGAATAATCTTGGAATCTTTCTTCTTTCACAAATATCCCATGCTTTCTTTGTACCAACTTCAACTCCTGCTTTACCGTTAATTACGATAATTGCTGCATCAGCAACACTCATAGCCTCTTCCATCTGTCCCACAAAGTCAAAGTAACCAGGTGCATCAATAAGATTAATCTTAATACCTTCCCATTCAATAGGAATAACAGAAGCGTTAATAGAAAACTTACGCTTTATTTCTTCCTTATCATAGTCACTTATAGTATTGCCTTCATCAACACTACCCATTCTCGTTGTCTGACCTGTACAAAAAGCCAATGCCTCAGCGACAGTAGTTTTACCAGCGCCGCCATGCCCCATTAATACGACATTTCTGATGTCCTCTGTTTTGTAAACATTCATAAGTTTAAACCTCCAAATTAAATTTAGCAATACATTCTCGCTAATATCAATTTTACTAAAAATATTTTTAAAATACAAGAGATTTTGTGAGATATGTATAAATATTTTTTAACATTGTTTTTTACCCTAATTTATTATATAATTTAACACTGTAAAGCGTAAAAACATACGTAAATTGCGCGTCAACTAGTAATTAATACTTGTATAAACTTGAATGTACTAAGTGAGGATATAAATATGAAGGATTACACATTAGGTTTTATTGGTTTGGGACTTATCGGTGGTTCAATTGCCAAGTCTGTAAAAAGAGTTAACCCAGACGTAAAAATAATTGCCTATAACAGGACCAGAAGTCGTATAGAAAAGGCCTTTGAAGAAGGTATGGTGGATATAATTGCAAATGAAGTGGATGATACATTTGCCGAATGTGATTTTATTTTTTTATGTACTCCAGTTGAGCAAAATAATACTTACCTTAAAATATTAAAAGGCATCATCAATGAAAACTCAATAATTACCGATGTTGGAAGTGTTAAATCCCCTATTCATAAGGCTATCGAAAAACTTGGGTTAGAAGGAAACTTTATTGGTGGGCACCCTATGACTGGTTCTGAAAAGACTGGTTATGAAAACGGTTCAAACCATTTGTTTGAAAATGCATACTATGTAATTAGTACATCTGACGGTTCTCCTATGGAACGTGTTCCTGAATTCGAATCATTTGTTAAGGAAATCGGCGCACTTCCAATTATACTTGATTATAAAAAACATGATTTGGTGGTGGCTGCAATTAGCCATATGCCACATATAATAGCATCTACTTTGGTTAATGTTGTTCACAAAAGCGACGATAATGAAGGTACCATGCGACAAATCGCTGCTGGTGGATTTAAGGATATTACAAGAATTGCTTCTTCTTCTCCAGAAATGTGGGAGCAGATTTGCACAAGCAATTCCGAAAGCATCTCTCTTATGCTTGATTCTTTCATTAAAGATATGCAAACTGCAAAAGATTATGTGGACAATAAAGATGGTGCTTCAATAAATAACATGTTTGCAAATAGTCGTGAATACAGAGATTCGTTTCCTGATAAGGCTGGCGGTCCTATTGACAAACCATCAGTTATCTACTGCGATGTTGCTGATGAGGCCGGTGTTATCGCTAAGATTGCTACTCTTCTTGCAAAGAACGATATTTCAATTAAAAATATTGGAATCATCCACAACCGTATGTTTGAGGAGGGTGTTCTTTCCCTTGAACTTTATGATGATTCCGACAGGGATTATGCCATTACCGTGCTAAGTGTGGGTGGTGTATCTGTAATCACCAGAAAGTAAGAAACTATTAATAATCAAAAGAAATATTAGCTACAGAACAAATACTAACACAAACATAAATTTAACTATAAATATTAAGGAAATCATTATGATATTTACAAAAAAAACAGGATTAAAAGGTGAATTAAATATACCTGGGGATAAGTCAATCTCTCACCGTAGCGTAATGCTTGGATCCTTAAGCAATGGAACCATGAGGGTTTCAAATATTCTTAAGGGTGAAGACTGCATATCTACCATGAATGCTTTTAGAAAGATGGGAGTTGATATAACTGAGGAAGATGATGACGTGATTATAAAAGGAGTCGGTCTTCATGGTTTGAAAGCACCGGTTAGTTCAACCACTGCTTTTACAAGTGCCGGCATTGCAACAGTAATAGGAACTCTTGACATGGGAAACAGCGGAACTACCACAAGACTTATGTCTGGCATTCTTGCTGCACAGGATTTTACCGTTACTTTAGATGGTGACGCTTCCCTAAGAAAGCGCCCAATGAAACGAATTATTACTCCTCTCTCCATGATGGGTGCCGATATTAAAAGTGCAAATGAAAAAGGAACCTTACCACTTATTATTAGCGGTAGTTCCTTAAAAGGAATTCATTATGATTCTCCTGTTGCATCTGCTCAGGTTAAATCATCAATTCTTCTTGCAGGACTTTATGCCGATGGAGAAACATCAGTTACTGAGCCATATGTAAGTAGGAATCACACAGAGCTTATGTTTAACTACTTGGGAATCAAGTGTAAAACTTGTGGTACAACTGCCACCGTTTCACCTTGCGATGGTTTTGATGCAAGGGACATTGTTGTACCTGGAGACATTTCATCTGCTGCATACTTTTTAGTAGCTGGACTTATAACTCCTGATTCTGAAATAACTTTAAAGAATGTTGGAATTAACGAAACGCGTGACGGAATAATAAGAGTTATTAAGATGATGGGTGGCGATATTAAAATTGAAAACGAAATTAATGATGGCGGGGAAATTTCAGCAGATATCACAGTAAAAACCTCTACCCTTCACGGATGTGTTATAGAAGGTTCCATAATACCTACATTGATAGATGAGATTCCTATTATTTGTATTATGGCAGCATTTGCAAAAGGACAGACTATAATAAAAGATGCAGCTGAGCTTCGTGTTAAGGAATCAGATCGCATCGAGTTAATGGTGAAATTCCTATCCGCCATGGGATGCGACATTGTGGGAACTAAAGATGGCATGATTATTAATGGTGGCAACCCTCTTAAGGGCGCAGTGATTGACTCTAATCTTGATCATAGAATTGCCATGTCATTTGCCATTGCGGGAATAAATGCATCTGGCGAAACCGAAATCCTAGGCAGTGAAGTTGTAAACATATCCTACCCTGGATTCTACAAAGACCTTGAGTCACTTTGGAATTAGTTTGTTAAGAGGATTAAAAAAGACTTATACGCGTAGCAGTTTTGCAAGCTGCTACGCTATTTTTATTCACCCAATGCTATCTATACACCCAATATAAGAATAACTCAAAATTGGATATACTGTATCACTAAGTATTTTTCAATCCCCTACACCCAGTATAAAAATAAAACATCTTTGGGTGTACAAATCTGTGTGAACATTAATTTTCGTCTCATCATTTTTAATAAATAATTCAAAAAAAATACACCCAATGGTTACAATAAAACAGATTGGGTGTATGTCATAAAATTTGATTCAGTTTTTGCATACACCCATAATAGTTAATAAAGCAAATTGGGTGTAAATCAAACTATTTATTTAATAAACATTGCATCGCCGAAGCTGAAGAATCTGTACTCTTCCTCCACTGCATGCTTATATGCATTCATGATGTTATCCCTGCCTGCAAGTGCAGACACAAGCATCACAAGTGTACTTTCAGGAAGATGGAAGTTGGTGATCAAGCAGTCCACCGCCTTAAACTTATAACCAGGATATATAAAGATTGATGTATCTCCACTTCCAGGAATTACAATTCCTTCATCATTTGTCACACTTTCAAGAGTTCTTGAACTAGTGGTTCCAACTGCAATAATGCGTCCACCATTTTTTCTTGCATTATTAATCTTTTCAGCTTCTTCTTTTTCTACCATGTAGTATTCAGAATGCATGTGATGTTCTAATATATTATCTACCTTAACAGGTCTAAATGTTCCAAGTCCCACATGCAATGTAACTGTTGCAATAGTAACTCCCATGTCTTCTATTTCCTTTAACAATTCCTTTGTAAAATGAAGACCTGCTGTAGGAGCTGCTGCTGAACCATCATACTTTGCATAAACTGTCTGATATCTATTTTTATCCTTTAGTTCATGAGTGATGTATGGTGGCAGTGGCATTTGCCCAAGCTTATCAAGTATTTCCTCAAAAATTCCATCGTAATTGAACTTAATGATACGATTCCCTTCTTCTGTAGTTTCCAAAACCTCTGTTTCTAAAAGACCATCACCAAATACAACTACTGCGCCTGGTTTCATTTTCTTACCAGGCTTAACAAGGCATTCCCATGTATCTCCGGTCAAGCGCTTTAAAAGCAGCACTTCAATAACTGCACCGGTATCTTTCTTATGACCAATTAAACGGGCTGGAATAACTTTGGTATTATTGATTACAAGGCAATCCCCTTTATGAAGGTAATCTTTTATATCGTAAAAATGCTTGTCTTCATAACTTCCATCATCCTTATTTAAAACCAAAAGTCTTGAACTACTTCTGTTTTCCAAAGGATCCTGAGCTATAAGCCTTTCCGGCAAATCATAATAATAATTATGTACACTGTACTTGTCTTCCATTTTTTCTTCCTTTTCTACATTATTTCATCACTATCAAGGATAATTGTAAATGGTCCATCATTAAGAAGTTTAACCTCCATGTCGGCACCAAACTCCCCTGTCTGAACATTACTTACCTGTTTCTTACATTCATCAATAATGTACTCATACAGTGGAATTGCCACATCTGGTTTTGCCGCCCTTATATAAGACGGTCTGTTACCCTTTTTGCAATCAGCATATAAAGTAAACTGGGAAACTAATAACAGGCTTCCATCCACATCTCCTAGTGCAATATTACTCTTTCCATTTTCATCTTCAAAGATTCTAAGCTTAATCAACTTATCAATCATTTTATCAGCAATCTTTTTTGTATCATCATCTCTGATTCCAATTAAAACCAAAAAACCCTTATCAATTTCTCCACTTACTTTTCCATCAATGGTAACACTTGCATGAGCCACCCTTTGAACTATAAATCTCATATCCTATATACTCTTTATAACTTCCTTTAATCTTTTTTCAGTTTCCCTGAATCTGTAATATTCCTCATTGGACCATCTTTCTTCAAGTCTTCTTTCAATACCGGAAACACCAATAATGGAAGGTACTGAAAGAGCCACGTCCTTAACCCCATATTCGCCATGCAAAACTGATGTAACTGGAGCAATTGTAAGTCTTTGGTTTAAAACAGCATCTGCAATATAGCATACACAGGTTGCAATACCATAGTGTGTTTTACCTTTATCCCTTATTATTTCAGCACCAAGACCTCTTACGTCAGTCTCCATTCTGTTCATAACATTTTCATTCCAGCCAAGTCCAACCTCGCTACAATATTCTTCAATAGGAACTCCAGCAATGGATACTCTGCTCCAAATTGGAATCTGACTATCACCATGTTCACCAACAATATTTCCCTTTACAACTTCAGTATTAAGGCCAACATAATCAGCAACCATTCTAATAAGTCTTGAGGAATCAAGGATATTACCGGTTCCAAAAACTTTTCCATCGCTTAAATTCATTAACTCATCGCATTTATATGTAAGTATGTCAACAGGATTTGAAACAATTAGAATAGTTCCCCTGTTATAATATTCCTTAAGATTACTTATTACATCCTTTAAGATTTCTACATTATCCTGAATCAGATTAAGTCTGGTTTCTCCCACACGTCTGTTTCTACCAGCTGTAATTATAATTAAATCACAGTCACTACAATCACTGTAATCACCACTTTTAACCTGGCTCATCCCCATATATGGAATACCATGCTGAATATCAAGTGCCTCGCCAATGGCACGATTTTCATCTTTATCAATTAATATTATTTCCCTTGCTAAATTCCTTATGGTAAGGGCATATGCAATAGATGCACCTACATTACCCGCACCAATAATTACAACCTTACGATTATGAATTGAAACTTCACCCAACATATTTATTCTCCTTATGTACCCACAAAAATCTACTAATAATGATTTTAATTTATAAAAACAATTATTTAATTGAAAATTCGATTGACTTATTTTACTCCAAATCAAAAGAATTATAACACTACTTATGCTTTTTTACAAACTCAAGCAAACTGTCATAAGTCTCGTCTGTGTACTCACTAACAGTCTCATCCATCGGAGTCAAATCTGGAATAAAAACAGTATGCACTCCAGCCGACTTAGCACTCATAATTCCATTTTGCGAATCCTCAAAAGCAATACATTCACTTGGATCTAATTTCATAAACTGCGCAGCATACTCATATACATAAGGAAATGGTTTTCCTCTCTTTACCCCTCTTGCTGAAATAATAGTTTCAAAGTATTCTCTAATACCAGCCTTTTTCATAAAATCATCAGCCACTTCAACTGTTGAGGCTGTCACCACAGCAACCTTTATACCCCTGCTTTCAAAAAAATCAACAATTTCCCTAACTCCAGGTTTAGCTACAATCGGTTCATGTTTTAAAACTTCTGCCATTAATTCTTTTCTTTTTGCTCTGATTTTTGGATAGGCTTCCTCATCACCATACCAATTGGCAAATTTTTCGGTCGCCAGCTGATGATCCGTGCTTCTAAGTGTATAAACCCTGTCCATTTCCATTGGGAAACCACAGATATCTCCAGCTTTTTTCCAACACTTTACATATATTTTTTCAGTATCAATAAGTGTTCCATCCAAATCAAAAAAAGCTGCTTTTATGTTTTTTAACTCCATTGTTTTCTCCATTTTTGAACAACAAAAACTTGTTATAGTTTATTTAATAATCTACTCAAAAAATAAGAAGAAGCGATGATTAATCGCTTCTTCTTATAACTTAACGCCTAATCTTAAGCGCTCATCCCTAAGTTTATAAAATTGTTTTCGGAATAATTATTCCTCTGTTGATAAGCCGTACTTTTTATTGAACTTATCGATACGTCCACGAGCTGCAATAGCTTTCTGCTGTCCTGTATAAAAAGGATGGCAAGCTGAGCAGATTTCTACGTGAATCTCAGGCTTTGTTGAACCTGTTGTGAAAGTATTTCCACAGTTGCAAGTTACAGTTGCCTCGTAGTATTCTGGATGAATTCCTTCTCTCATCGCGTTCACCTCTCAAAAAATATGCTTAATTCTTATCTGTTTTTATTAAACAGCTTTTCTAATATATCACAAAGTAATAACAATTGCAAGGTTAATTAAATATTTTTACAGTTTTTAAGCCCGTTCCATCTGAAATACCTAAACAAATATCACCATAAGAAATAGTATCATTTGGAATTAAGAGTGAATACTGATTATTATTACTTATAACTACATCGCCAATTTGATTTAATTCTGATGATAATAAACCTTCATAAATATCATCTTCTTCACCCAATACACTACATTTCCAGGAATCGTCTTCTATATCTGATACTTCTGTCACTTCCTTGCTCTCAATATCATAAGCATATCCCTGGTTAGGAGTATCTAAATAAAATGCATATACTTTCCTTTGGTCTTCACTCAATTTAACAGCAGAAGCATAATCACCCTCTGTGAAATTGAATCCTAGTTCTCCCTTGTCCCAAATATCAGTTACCTTTTCTTTTTCAATATCATAAAAATATACATTTTCACTATCATAAAGGATTACTGATGATTCATTAACAAATATTATTTCCGGAAGAGACGCCCCTATAGTTCTTTCAGGAAGAGTAGTTTCTTTCTCTGTCTCCGTTTCCTTCTGTATCATACTTTCAGTTTCGTCTGTATTATTTTGAGTATTACTTTCAGTGGTTTCTATTGTGGTTTTATTCTCATTTTCTATATTGATATTTGTTGTCGCAACACTATTTTCACTTTCAATACTACTATCTTTACATCCATTAATACAAAAAACAACAATCAAACAAATATAAAATACCATTATCTTTTTTGTGATTTTAATCATAAAAACCTCCTTAATAATATAATACAAAAACTGCTTCTATCATTATAATAACACTTTTTTTTAGATATCAACTTATATAAATAATATAGATATTATAGAAAAATAGCATGATAATGTCATGTTGCATTATCACACTATTTTATACTAACATCATATCAATAGTTTATTTGCCAATATTCTTGATAAATGTACTAATTCTCTTATAAACTGCCAAAGTAACCACACTTACTATAATTCCCTTAATAAGATTAAAAGGCGCAACTGCAAGCCAAACAAAACTCCATTTTGTTGTGATTAACTTATTGATTTTAGCACCAGCTCCTATAATTGCTTCTAATGGGAAATTATATGCTTTAACATAAAAAGGTAACATTAAATAATAATTAAGAAATACACCAGCTATAGCCATGACAATACTACCGATAATCACTGCCACAATTGCTGATTTCTTTGTTTTCTTAAACTTATAAATAACACCTGCAGGAATAACCAATGCACATCCTACACAGAAGTTTGCAAATTCTCCAACATAAGCAGTACTGGTTGGCTTAATAACAAGTTTAATAAGTATCTTAATTGCTTCAATTATCACACCTGCAATAGGTCCCATCATAAAAGTTCCAATTAAAACCGGTATTTCACTTAAATCAAGTTTATAAAAATCCGGTGCTACAAATGTAAGAGGGAATTCAAAACACATAAGAGCTGCTGCCATTGCACCTAAAACTGCAATAAGCGTCAATTTCTTTGTACTTGATAATCCTTCCACTTTTTCTTTTTTTGCTACTGTCTTCTCGTTCATTGTCATTACGTTTTCGTTTTCCATTTAAAACTCCTTTCAAATTCATCAGGTCCATTTTTTAACTATTTTCTAAAAGAAGAATAAAAAATCCCTGGGTCTAAACCCAGGGTTAGTAAGCATACATAAATAATCATATTTATATATTACCCTTCTTTCATCCAGACTTTACTGTCGGTTTTGGAATTGCATTGCTCACCAAATCAACCATATTGAGAATTTTATCTCAATGGCTCGCGGACTTTACCGCCGGTCGGGAATTACACCCTGCCCTGAAGTTTAATATCACGGAAAATATATTACTTCCTATATGTGTATTTGTCAAGTAAAAAAGTGTGTTTCTTCTAATAACCTATTTATTCTAATAACTGCTTTATTTCCTCTGACCCAGATTTAAGTCTGCTCATATAACTATTATGATACTTCCCATCATATGTTACATCCTCTCCAAACCAGTCAGGAGCCTTAAATCCTTCTGCCGCCTCAATACTTTCAAACTCAACTTCAACTAAAGTAAGGCCTTTAAGATCATCCTTAAATATATCTAGTTCTGCAATTAAGTTGCCATAATCATTTCCCAAAGGAATTATATATCTGCGCTTATTAATAATAATACCATCACACTTTTTTAAAAGATGATTAAAAGACTTTTCATCAAGTGGCAGGTTTTCCTCTCTTCTTGCCATCATACCGCCGCCCTTATAAGTAAGCACATATCTTTCTCCTTCACGTCTTACTCTTACTACAGGAGCAACTGATAAATACCCTTGAACCATATCAATGTATTCATAATTTTCTAAATCATCAGGCATATTTTTAACAAGAAATTTTCTTTCTATTTCCATAACATCCTCATTTTTTTACATATACACCAAGTGTAATTTTACAATTCATTCCCATATAGTGAACAATTAAATATACTGTACCTGCTTTGCAATCTCTACTGATTTTTCCTCACTTACCATAATCTTAATAAGCTCAAGACCAAGATCAATTGCTGTTCCCATGCCCTTTGAAGTAATATAATTTCCATCAACAACAACACGCTCACATGTAGGTGTGGCTCCAAGTAACTTATCCTCAAATCCTGGGTAACAGGTTGCCTTTTTTCCTTCAAGTAATCCCATGCGTCCAAACACGCTTGGTGCAGCGCATATAGCTGCAAGTTTTTTCCCAGCCACATCATATTCCTTTATCTTTTCCTTTAATTTCTCACAACCATAAAGATTCTCAGTACCAAGTCCACCACCTGGTAAAAATATTAATTCTGCATTTTCAAAATCTGCCTCTTCAAAAACCTTATCAGCATGCATAATTATCTTATGAGAACTAAGTACTTCCTTACTATCTGTAATGGATACAATATCTGTTTCAACTCGTGCACGTCTAAGTAAATCAATTACTGCCAGTGCTTCAACATCTTCAAAACCTTCTGCTAAAAAAGCTAATACTCTTGCCATAACAACCTCCAAATATTTATATAATTATTAATATTTTTAATCTATTCCGACTTCATGGTAAGCTGAATTCTTTTCTTTTTTAAATCCACGCTCATAACTCTTACGTCCACTATATCTCCAACACTTACTACTTCAAGCGGATGCTTAATATACTTATCTGTCATTTGTGATATATGTACCAGACCATCCTGGTGGACTCCTATATCCACAAATGCGCCAAAATCTATAACATTTCTAACAGTACCCTTTAGTGACATACCAGGCTTCAAGTCTTCCATTTCCAAAACATCCATACGAAGAATTGGTGCTGGCGCATCCTTTCTTGGGTCTCTTCCTGGTTTTTCCAATTCCTTAATTATGTCCTTTAATGTTTCTTCACCAATTTCAAGTTTTTTCGAAAGCTCCTTTGTATTTTTTGCCATTAACGAAACCCCTGTAACGCCACCTCTTACTGCTTCCTTATCTATCTTTAGTAAATCCAGTAATTTAAAAGTAGCATCATAACTTTCTGGATGAACACCAGTTGCATCAAGAGGATTATCTCCATCATTAATTCTGATAAAACCTGCACATTGTTCAAAGGCTTTAGGACCAAGCTTTGAAACCTTCTTTAACTGATTTCTGTTAGTATAACGTCCATTTTGCTCTCTGTAATCCACTATGTTAGTGGCTATGGTCTTACTAACTCCAGCTATGTGCTCTAACAAGCTTGCTGAGGCAGTATTTAAATCAACTCCCACTTTATTAACACAGTCTTCCACGACACCATCAAGACTTGAAGACAACTTACCCTGATTCATGTCATGCTGATACTGTCCAACTCCAATTGCCTTTGGATCTATCTTAACAAGTTCTGCCAAAGGATCCTGTAATCTTCTGGCTATGGATGTGGCACTTCTCTCTCCTACATTAAGTTTAGGAAATTCCTTTGTTGCAAGAGCCGATGCAGAATATACTGATGCTCCTGCTTCATTAACTATAACATAGGATACTTTCTTATCAAGTTCTTTAATCATATCTGCAATAATAAGTTCCGATTCTCTTGAAGCCGTACCATTACCAACTGAAATCACATCTATGTTGTACTTATCTATTAATTTCTTAACAGTTTCCTTGCTTTCCTTAACCTTATTCTGAGGTGCTGTAGGATAGATTACATCTGTATCAAGTACCTTTCCTGTACTATCAACAACCGCAAGTTTACAACCAGTTCTAAAGGCTGGATCCCATCCTAAAACAGTTTTTCCTTCAAGAGGCGCTGCCATTAATAACTGCTTTAGATTCTTACCAAATACATCAATGGCACCATCTTCAGCCTTTTCAGTAAGTTCATTGCGAATTTCCCTTTCTATGGAAGGAGCTATAAGTCTGTCATAAGCATCAAGACAGGTTTCCTTTAAGTACTCTTCTGTATACTTATTATCCTTAATAATTACCTTCTTTTCCAGATACTTAATAATCTCTTCCTTAGGAGCTTCTATTTTAACAGTTAATACTTTTTCCTTTTCTCCACGATTAAGAGCAAGTATGCTATGTCCTGGCACCTTAACTATCTTTTCAGAATAATCATAGTACATCTCATAAACACTTTCTGCTTCTTTATCCTTGGCTTCACTATTTATAAAGCCTGCTTTAAAAGTCTTATTTCTAATCCATGTTCTATAATCTGCTTCATCAGAAATACTTTCAGCAATTATATCAAGAGCACCTGCAATGGCGTCTTCTACAGTCTTAACATCTTTTTCTTCGTTGATGTAGTCTTTAGCAATTTCCTTTAAGTCCTTATCAACCATCTGAAGTCTAATTATACCGGCAAATGGATCAAGTCCCTTTTCCTTTGCAATAGTAGCCCTTGTTCTTCTCTTAGGTCTATATGGTCTGTAAAGGTCATCAACTGCCACAAGTGTCTGGGCACTTAAAATCTGTTCTTTCAACTCATCAGTGAGTTTTCCCTGCTCTTCTATGGATGATAAAACCTGTTCCTTCTTTTCTTCTAAGTTTCTTAAGTACTTAAGTCTTTCATCAAACTTTCTTAATATTTCATCATCCAGACTTCCTGTTACTTCCTTTCTGTAACGGGCAATAAAAGGAATTGTATTACCCTCATCTATAAGTTTTACAGTAGCATCAACCTGGCTTATTTTTATTCCCAAATCCTTTGCAAGCACTTCATTAATTGTCATTGTAATTCTCCTTAAAGCATTTTCTTTAATGTGTGTTTAGCTCTCATATAAAACCTTATCAAGATTCAAACACCATCAGGTAGTATTTTACCATAAAAGACTTAATTATAAAAGCAAATAAAAACTTCCCATAATCAAAATATGGGAAGTTTTATTAACACTTATAATTAGTTTTTACCTTTTTTACTTGTAACAAATCTATCATAGATGGCTTGAATAGCAACTTCAAAGTCTTCCTCTTCAACACCTATGATAATATTAAGTTCGCTTGAACCCTGGTCAATCATCTTAACATTAACTCTTGCTTTAGCAAGTGCTTCAAATAATGCGCAAGCAGTACCACGAACACTCTTCATGCCACGTCCTACTACAGCAATAAGTGCAAGATTGCTTTCAATGTCCATATGATCAGGCTGTACTCTGAAATTAATTTCATCAAGAACATATCTTTCTTTACCACGAAGCGCATCACTTGCAATAACTACTGACATTGTATCAACACCTGATGGCATATGTTCAAAGCTGATATCATTTTTTTCAAGAGCACGAAGAACATTTCTTCCGAAGCCAATAGCTGAATTCATCTTATCTTTTTCAATATTAATTGCACAAAGACCTTTCTTTCCTGCGATACCTGTAATGGTATATGGACTAACTTCAGCTGACTCTGAAACAATCATTGTACCTGGATTTTCAGGCTCATTTGTATTCTTAATGTTAATTGGAATACCTGCTGCTCTTACTGGGAAGATTGCATCTTCATGAAGAACTGTAGCACCCATGTATGCCAACTCTCTAAGTTCTCTATATGTAATAACTGAAATTGTTTCAGGATTGCTTACAATTCTAGGATCACAAATAAGACATCCTGATACATCGGTCCAGTTTTCATATACATCTGCTCCACAAGCTCTGGCTACAATTGAACCGGTCACATCGGAACCACCTCTTGAAAATGTTTTAATTGTATCATTTGGCATTGAGCCGTAAAATCCTGGAATAACTGCATTTTCCATTGATGCAAGCTTTGGCTCAAGAACTTCTTTAGTATGTTCCCAGTCAAATTTACCTTCTTCATCAAAGAAAATATCTCCAGCAGGATCTAAAAATTCATACCCTAAATATTTGGCTAAAATCTTGCTATTTAAGTACTCGCCACGGCTTGCTGCATAATCACGACCTGCCATATGCATAAATGAACCCTTAATAATTTCAAAATCCTTTTCCAAGGAGAAATCAAGTTCAAGGTCTTTTATTATTTCTTCAAATCTCTTCTTAATATCATTAAAAAGACCTTCAAAATCCTGTCCTGTTGCAGCTGCCTTATAACAAGCATAAAGCATATCTGTAACTTTCACATCTTCAATATATCTTTTTCCAGGTGCTGAAGCAACAACAAATCTTCTGGCTGGATCAGCCTTAATTATTGCTGCAACCTTCTTAAACTGTTTTGCATCTGCAAGTGAACTTCCACCAAATTTTACAACTTTAACATTTTTCATTTTTATTCCATCCTATAATAATTTATTGCCCCAATAAATCATCTATAATTAACCCTCAACTCTGATTCTGGTTATGATATTATCCATCTTTTCAGCAATCTGAGCAAATGTTTCCTCACTCATGCTTCTGGTAATAAAACCAATCTCATCATCTATTTCACCAAGGTTAATAAATTCAACTTCACCAAAGTTACCTTCGATTGCATCCTTGTCAGTATTCTTTACTCTAACAAAGAATCTGCATTCGCTATCCTTGATGTCGCTTAAATTAAGTTTCTCATCGCTCCAAATGATATTAATAGTTTCATTAAGATGCCTTGCTTCTTCAATAATATCAGAAACAACTGCACTTGCTGTTGGAAGTTTACCTGCTCCGCTACCATAGAACATTACATCTCCAACCATATTTCCTCTAACTAAAATACCATTCTTAACATCCTCAACACTGTATAAAGGATGTGACTTATCTATCATTACAGGGCAAACCTGTGCAAAGTACTTGCCATCCTTAACCTTGAACTTACCAAATATCTTAATTGATAATCCCAAAACAGCGGCATATTTAAAATCAACATCTGTAATCTTAGTAATACCCTCTGTTGTAATATCTTCAAAGTCAACATACTTACCGGTAACAAGAGAAGCAAGAATTGCAATCTTTCTGCAGGCATCATAGCCTTCCACATCAGCTTCAGGATTCTTTTCAGCATAGCCAAGTTCCTGAGCTCTTCTAAGAACTGTATCAAAATCTGATCCTTCCTTAGCCATCTTTGTAAGAATGTAATTTGTGGTACCATTTAAAATACCAACAACTTCCACTACATCGTCAGGTGTAAGAGACTCATTAATAGGTCTGATGATTGGAATACCACCACCTACACTTGCTTCAAACAAGAAGTTTACACTATTCTTTTTTGCTAATTCAACAAGTTCAGGGCCATGTTTAGCCACTAACTCTTTGTTGGAAGTACAGAAGTTCTTTCCACTTTCAATTGCCTTCTTGGCAAATGTATATGCAGGCTCAACGCCACCCATTGCCTCAGCAACAATATTAACTTCAGGATCATTTAAAATCACATCATAATCATGCACTAAAATGTTTTCAATAATGTCTCCTGGAAATTCTCTTAAGTCAAGAACATACTTAATATTAAGTTCATCTCCAACTCTTTTGTTGATTAATTCCTGATTGGTTTTAATAACTTCTACGATTCCGCTTCCTACTGTACCATATCCAAGTACTGCTACATTAACCATTTTTTGCTCCTTAAAAATATTAATATCTTATCTTCAAAAATATATCATACTTATTTTTTATGTGCAACTAAAATTTGCTCTTATATAGTAAAAACTCAATTTTTTCACTATTTCACTAATCATTTTGCCTGCTAACAGCAATCCATTTAAGATAAGCACTTATAAATGGATCAATATTACCATCTAATACTGATTGAGCATTTCCTACTTCTTCATTAGTTCTGTGATCCTTAACCATGGTATATGGCTGTAAAACATAGGACCTTATCTGGGAGCCCCATCCTATCTCCTTTACCTCACCCCTAATGCCTGCTCTTTTAGCTTCTTCCTCTTCTCTTTTTATCAAAAGAAGTTTTGCCTTAAGCATCTTCATGGCTTTGTCTTTATTCTGTATCTGAGATCTTTCATTCTGACACTGAACAACTGTATTAGTTGGGAAGTGGGTTATTCTGATTGCAGAAGATGTTTTATTAATATGCTGTCCACCTGCACCACTTGAACGATATGTATCAATTCTTATATCATCATCGTTTATCTCTATATCCACATCTTCCTCAATGTCTGGCATTACATCTAAAGAAGCAAATGATGTCTGTCTTTTTCCTGCTGCATTAAATGGAGATATTCTAACAAGTCTGTGAACTCCTCGCTCAGACTTTAAATATCCGTAAGCATTTTCTCCATCTATCTGAATTGTAACAGATTTTAATCCTGCTTCATCACCATCAAGACTGTCTAAAACTTTTACTTTGAAATTCTTGGATTCTGCCCATCTTACATACATACGATAAAGAATGCTTACCCAGTCACAGCTTTCAGTTCCACCAGCACCAGCATTAAGTCTTAATATGGCATTACTGTTATCATACTCATCGGACAGTAATACTGATATTCTCATGTTTTCAAGGTCATCCTTAAAAACCTTTATGCTGTCCTCTATTTCACCAACCAGGCTTTCATCCTCTTCCTCTTCTGCCATTTCTATTAATGTTTCAATATCCTCAAAAGCCGTGGATAATTTATTAAATTTATCCCTAGCTGCCTTTAAGGTGTTTAACTCTTTCATATGACCCTGGGCTTTTTTCATGTCATCCCAAAAGTCAGGAGCCTCCATAATCTTTTCAAGTTCAGCAATTCTTTTGCTTTTTCCATCTAAGTCAAGGGATTCTCTTATTTCTGTAAGAGGAGTTTTTAATTTTGAAAAATCATAACTTATCTGATCAAGTTCAATCACATTTTCACCTCAAATAATTATCAAAATGCCAAGCTTGTTTTACAAGCTTTCTGTCATTTTCAGGTTAAAATATATAACAATATTAGCGCCACAAATTGTGACGCTAATATATATACTACATTTAATTGGCTTCTGCCAACTATCACGCTAGTTAAATCTTATTTGCCGTGGCAGAATTTATACTTCTTACCGCTGCCACAAGGACAAGGATCATTACGACCTACCTTTTTAACTTCTACAACCTTTTCAACTTCCTTACCTTCTGAATCAGTTGTCTTTCTAACTACTGCAACCTTTTCCCTAGTTTTAGGTCCACGGCTTACAGTATCATCCTTATTAGTTCCAGTAACCTTAGCTACTTCTTCACGCTCCTCTGGTCTTTCAACTCTTACGTGATAAAGAACCTTAACTGTATCTTCCTGGATACCGGCAATCATTTCATCAAACATGTCAAATCCAGCAAATTTATATTCAACAACAGGATCTCTCTGACCCATTGCCTGAAGTCCAATACCCTGACGAAGCTGATCCATGTCATCAATGTGATCCATCCATTTTCTGTCGATTGTCTTAAGAATAACTATACGCTCAACTTCTCTAATACTTGGTTCTGTTCCCTCTGGGAATTCTTTTTCTTTTTCCTCATATAATTTATAAGCTGCTTCCTTAAGTTGTTCCTTTAACACATCAACTTTATCTGCATCCTCTTCCATTTTCAAAAGTTTATCCTTATCAAATGGGAATACAGGCAAGATAAGATGATTAAGTTCACCTAAATCCCAATCATCTGATTTAATGTCATTGCTGATACACATGTCAACCTGTCTATCAATTGTATCATTAACCATCTTGATAACAGAACTTCTCATGTCCTCACCATCAAGTACTTTTCTACGTTCTGCATAGATAATTTCACGCTGATCATTATTAACCTGGTCATATTCAAGAAGATTCTTTCTAATACCATAGTTATTATTTTCAATCTTCTTCTGTGCTCTCTCAATGGCCTTTGTAAGCATGCTGTGATGAAGTTCTTCATTTTCAGCCACGCCTAATCTGTTAAATGTATTAAGTAATCTTTCTGAACCGAAGAGTCTCATAATGTCATCTTCAAGAGATAAGTAGAATTTAGATTCACCTGGATCCCCTTGACGTCCTGAACGTCCACGAAGCTGATTATCAATTCGTCTACTTTCATGTCTCTCAGTACCAATAATCTTAAGACCACCTGCTGCCTTTGCTTCATCATCAAGCTTAATATCAGTACCACGACCAGCCATATTTGTTGCGATTGTTACTGCACCATGTACACCAGCCATTTCTACAATTGCTGCTTCCTTTTCATGCTGCTTTGCATTAAGGACTTCATGCTTGATTCCTCTTTTCTTAAGAAGATCACTAATTTCTTCAGAAGCCTCAATTGTAATTGTACCAACAAGCACAGGCTGTCCCTTTGCGTTAGACTCTACTATGTTTTCAACTACTGCATTTAACTTTTCTTTTCTTGTTTTAAATACAGCATCTTCATGATCAATTCTGATAACAGGTTTATTAGTTGGAATTTCAACAACATCCATGCCATAGATATTCTGGAATTCGATTTCCTCTGTCATGGCAGTACCTGTCATACCACATTTCTTTTTATACTTATTAAAGAAGTTCTGGAATGTAATTGTTGCAAGAGTTTTACTTTCTCTCTTAACCTTTACATGTTCCTTTGCTTCAATAGCCTGATGAAGACCATCTGAATATCTTCTACCCGGCATAATACGACCAGTAAATTCATCTACAATAAGTACTTCATCATCCTTAACAACATAATCCTGATCTCTGAACATAAGATTATGAGCACGAAGTGCAAGTATGATGTTATGCTGAATTTCAAGGTTTTCTGGATCTGCAAGGTTATCAATATGGAAGAACTTTTCAACTTTAGATACACCCTGTTCAGTAAGGTTTACAACTTTATCCTTTTCATTAACAATAAAGTCACCTGTCTCTTCAACAGCTTCACCCATCATGGCATTCATCTTTGTAAGTTCTTCTGCCTCACCACGTTCAAGCTGCTTAGCAAGATTATCACATGCCTCATATAGCTTTGTGGACTTTGTACCCTGTCCTGAAATAATAAGAGGAGTTCTTGCTTCATCAATAAGAACTGAGTCAACCTCATCCACGATGGCGTAGTTAAGACCACGCTGAACAAGTTTCTCCTTATAAATAACCATGTTATCTCTAAGGTAATCAAATCCAAGTTCATTATTTGTAATATATGTTACATCACAATTATATGCTGCTCTTCTTTCATCGTTATCCATGGAATTAAGTACACATCCACAGGTAAGTCCAAGGAATCTGTGAACTTCACCAACCCACTCGCTATCACGCTTTGCAAGGTAATCATTAACTGTAACTACATGAACACCTTCACCTGTAAGAGCATTAAGATATGCTGGTAGCAAACAAGTCTGGGTTTTACCTTCACCTGTCTTCATTTCTGCTATACGTCCCTGGTGAAGAACAATACCACCTATAAGCTGAACTTCATAATGTTTTGTATGAAGAACTCTATCAGCCGCCTCTCTTACAACGGCAAATGCTTCAGGAAGTAAGTCATCAAGACTCTCTCCATCCTTATATCTCTTTTTAAATTCTTCAGTCTTTGCTCTTAACTCTTCATCAGAGAGTTTCTGCATCGCTTCATCAAGACTGTTAATCTTCTGTAACTGCTTTTTAAATCTTTTTATTTCTCTGGCACTGTTTGAGCCAAATATAGTTTTTACTAAATCCATCGTTCACTCCTAGTATATATTCGGGGTTCATAGAAAATTTCTTTCCATTCGTATACAACCGAAAAAGTTGCGCACTACGGGGTTTATTTTAACACTAAAGCCTTATAAATTCAAGGAATATTTGCCGAACATACCTAACGTAATAATATTAACTATATAAACATACTAGAAAAGGCGCCACACGGCGCCTTTCCACATTTACCTTTACCTCTATATATAATCCTATTCTTTATATCTAATCAAGTTCTGGTTCAATTAAACCATAGGTATTTCCTTTTCTCTTATATACTACACATACATCATCTGTTTCAGAATTAAGAAATACAAAGAAATCATGTCCAAGAAGCTCCATTTCGTAGCAGGCTTCAATTGGATCCATAGGTTTGATTCCAAATCTCTTTGTCTTAACAATCTTAACTTCCTCTTCCTCCTCATATTCTGAATCCAGGAATTCGTTTGTAAATACACCTCCTGCCTGATGTTTATCTTTAAGTTTTGTCTTATACTTTTTAATCTGACTTTCTATTACATCTACTACTAAATCCAGAGTACCATACATATCTGAACTTGTTTGCTCAGCTCTGATTATGCTTCCTTTAACTGGAATTGTAACTTCCATAGTCTGTCTTTCTTTTTCAACACTTAATGTTACAACTACTTCCGTCTCCTTGTTAAAGTAACGATCAAGCTTATCAAGTTTACTCTCAATAGCACTCTTTAATCCTTCAGTTACATTAATGTTTTTTCCTGTAATAATGTATTTCATAAACACATTCTCCTTTCTGTCGTTACTAAAAAAGAAAATTATTATTTCTTTTGTTGATTATATCATACTATTTATGTAATTTCCACATATTTTTATATGTTTTATACAATATTTTCGGCGATATTTCCTACAATAATATTACTTTATTCACAGTAAAATTAATCAATAATTATAATGTTTTTACTACTATTGACTAAAATTCCTAATTACCATATTTACATAATGTTTTTATGTTTTCTAGGCTTTCTTAATGTGGATAATGTGGATAACTATGTAGATAACTCACTTTTCGGCTTAAAATCACCCTTTTTACATGTGGATAACTTTTGTACTTATGTTAACTAAATCCTTTAACGACATTTTTATGTAACCAAAAATAATATTAATAAACATCAAGTTGTAGCAACATATTTTAACTTGCCTTTCATATATTCATTTTTGCTGAACTGATGACTTTTTTTTGCAGTTGGTGAACAATTAATGCCACATGAATACCCGCATAATAATTCCTGAGGCGTTTTTTTATAGTGTTCCTCCATAGCATCAATCACTTCATGATAAGGAATCAAAGGATCAATTCCAGCTCTTGCTAAGTCTGCATAAAGTGGTGCTGTAACAGCCGCCCTAATAGTTCTGGTAATACACGGAAATTCCTTTCCACCAGATATTACATCACACACTAGTCCAAGGTTGGCCTGAAGAGCCATGGACGCAGCATTTTCCACCTGATCAGGATCGGCTCCACTCATTTGTGCAACAGCAGCTGAAGCCATGGCATTACATACTCCGGATTCACCTACACAGCCTCTTTCTCCACTTGGATTTGAGCGACTATAGGCTATGGCTCCGAATGCAGCTGCTACAATCAGTCCCTCTATCAGTTTCTCATGGCTATAACCTTTTGATTCTCTTACTGCATCAAGAGCGCTAAAAAGGTATCCCCCACCAGTTCCCATAGGTCCAGGAACTATTTTTACTCCAGGTACTTTTGCATTAGTAGAAAGCGCATTTTCTATTATCCTCTGAGTCAGTGAATCAGTTAATACCTCTGTATCCTTTTTATACCTATCCCACTGCTTGCCATATACAGGTAATATAGGCGTATCTGCCACATTCTCCACACCTTTTTCCTCAAGAGCATGCACCTGATGGTAAAGTATGTCCGCTATTTTTTCAAACCTCTCTATAATCTGCTCCCTACTCCAGCCTGAAAACCTCTTTTCATATTCAATTGCAACATCGACAAAGGACACTCCTTCTTCCTTAGCAATTCTTTTCCATTCGGTAACATTATCAAAAAGTTGCGGTTTTCTCTTTAATGTGGTAACCACAGGTAAAAGAGCTGGGAAAACCCTGTACTCTAGTCCTTCATTCTTTATTTTTCCTAAAGTTTCTCCTTCTACGACTTTATCAGATTCAGCAAATACTCCTTTTTTTCCTACTGAATCTTCCACAATTTTTATATCTACAAATGAATCTCCCAATTCTTTTTTTATTCTTTCAAGAAGTTCTTTACTAACATCTTTACTTTTATGCCATACTAATAATCCATAGGTATCAGCCTGATAATTTACTGAAAAGTCATTAATCCTGTAAGTTCTTATCATTCCTCCCCCTATGGAACTTACCACTGCTGTCCCAGTCTCACCATTCTCGCCTTTAACTCTAATAAATGCAGAATAAGAAGGTATGCCATATGCCTCATCTCCTTCTTTAAATTCATAAGACAATCCTCTTTCTCTGGCAATTTCATGAGCTATAAATAGCCTCTCATCCTCTGTATCAAAATCAAGAATACCCCCCAGATAAGCTCTATCTTCCATAAAAGTTCCAAGACCGTCAATCATATGCGTTCCTGGTGCAAATATAAATGTTACCTCTTTAGGTTCTGACAAAATACTATACCTTGCAACTCGCGAAGACCTTGATGTCCCAGCAAATCCTCCACTAGAACCAGGTTGCATAACAGGTCCAAATACATCATTAAAATAGTCCGGGTAAAAAATCTTTTCCGCCATAATAACTCCTTTTATAATATAAAAATACATCTCAATTTTCTATATATCAAATTATTTTTAGCATTTCTCATATTATAAAATATAGTTCTATCTGTGTATAATACTTAATATTACTATCTAGCAATAGGGTATTCTTATAACTATTTTTTAAAAATACTGCAGATTTGTTTTCTGCAGTATTTAATCTATGATAACTTATATTTCTTAGTAATGGTTCTATCGAATTTTGAAAATTTAACAATGAAATAGTTTTCTTTTACGGAATAAGAAACAATCTCCCAATTCACACCATTCTTTTTATATCTTTTTTTTAAAACCATATTTCCATTATCATCATATACAAATATATAATTACGATAATCTTTTATTTGTATCACTATGTAATCATTTATTTCATCAACAATTATTCCATAATTATTATAACTATCTCCCCACATATTTTCATCTACATCAATTGTAATGGATGAACTCTTTTCTCCATTTTTATTAATATAAAAAACTATTTGATTATTCTGACAAACATATAATTTGTCATTTATGATATCTAACAAGCGACAATGATTAAAATCTTCATTTAATGATGTTATTATTTTAGGTTCAATATCTGAAATGGCATTAGCAAGTGGTGTATACATTATTATTTCTTTATTATCAACTTCTGTATAAATATATATATCTTTGCTATTAGCCACAAAATCAACCACTTGACCCCTATCATCATCTATACTGTAAATCTTTTTTTTCTGACTTCCATCTAATGAAACAGCATAAATACTAGTATTGATTACTCCATTCTTTACATCTGATTTCATGTATACTATCTTATCATTCAATATTATGTAATTATAAAGTCCCTTTTGGGGTATGAGTTTTATTTTATTACTACCATCATTTTTTATTCTATAAAGCCCCCTTTTACTATTGGTATAATAAATATACCCTTCTTTAACTAACTCAACCTTGTCAGCTCTAAAATTATACTTTTTTTCATACTTTCCGTTAATTTTTATTCTGCATAATTTACAATGTAATGTTGTATAATAAATATACTTTCCGTGTACTCCAAAAATATCATGTGTTTTATTTCTAGATACTCTATTAAATCCATCCTTATATTTTTTGTAAAAATACCTTTTATACAAAAATAAATAACGACCTGATTTAGCTTTGTATTTTATACCATTTTTTTTAATCAAAACAGACGATACATATGTATTATCATTTGTAGCATTAACAACATTAGTACTAAAACTAGCAAGTATAACAATAATACCGATAATTATTTTTATTCTTATTTTTTTCATTATCATCACCTACTATTAATTAAAAACACTTCCGCCTAATTCATATATATAATGGATATTACCATTTTCAGCATAATTTTTTACCGCAAAATTTAACATTGAACTGCGTATCTGCAATCCTTCTAGCTCAGTTCTACTTCCAGCACCCAAATTTGATCCTGTTATTAACACATCTGAGATTATTGATAAGTTTGAATCTGTTATTGAAAACTTGTAAAAATACTTTCCGTTACTTGTACCATTCGTTCTACTTTCACTTGCCAAATATATTTGTTTAGAATTATTAATTTCCAACCCTTGATTCGAACCATATCTAATTTTGGCAGGCACTCCATCACCAGGAGTAGAAGTATACGAATATAGACATGCATTTTTTATGGCTGTATTTGTACACGATACATATAATCCATTTGCATTTTCTAAAGCTTCTTTTATTTCGTCTACATCATAAATAGAAAACCTTGTTTTATAATTTGATCTTTTATATCCAGTTCCTCGATCTTCAATATTAGGTAAATTATCATTAGTATGATCTTCTTCTATTGAATATGTTCTTGCCCATATTAACAAATATCTTTTATTTGTTGATAACGCAGCTTCAACTCTTCTTATAGGCCCCATTGATGTTCCCGTTTTATTTGCATAACTTACAGAGACTAATCTTTTTACCTGCGTATAATCCTTTGTTGTATTAGCTTGAAATTGAACTCTTGCAATTTGCGTACTCCAATTATAAGTACTACCTGTATATCTATTATATATTTCATCTGAAGCGTTACACCCAATCCAAAAGTATGAATTCTCATCGTATTCCAATGTTTGACTATGTCCAAAATTCGTTAATGTCATTCTTTCGGCTCCACTAGCATTTATTACAGTACCGCTTGTCGGTAATAAACAACGAGAAAGATATAAAGTGGTTCCTTTTCTTTGAATATAATAAATATAACTTGATGCAATATATGTTTTTTGTATAACAACATCTGAATTGTTAATTTTAGGAATATTAATTATTTTATATGAATAAGTTAAATTATTACCATTATAATTTGAGAAATCAGGCAATATTGCAGTACCATTATCTACCGATATTTCTTGATTTGTCAATTCTTCATTATATCTTGGATTATATTCATAACCGTCTTCTTCTTCATCATAATAATACTGATCATATAATTCTTCTGGTATTTCATCATATATATATTCACTAGCTATTATGTAATCACTATTATTATTTAATAACATTACTACCATAAATAACGTCAATATTATCCCCAATACTTTTTTTGCCATATTTCGTTTCTCCCACTCGTTTATATTTTTTTATTTTTATTATAAAACTATTTTTCTCTTAAAACAAGCCATTAAAAAAAACGGCACCTTGCGGTGCCGCTTAACCGTGTCGAAAATGTGTACTTCTTCTCTCTTTTGATTTGTATACTTAATTTGTAATATCTAATTAGTTGCTGTTTATTAATATTATTTATTTAACTACTTGTAGAAACAAGATACCATAACTGGCAATCGCCACCCCAGTATGTCCACTGGGCAATATTTCCACCACTTGCTGTACTCCAACCATAAACATCTAAACATGAAGCACTACTTGTAACTCTTGTTTTAATTGCATATACGCCGGATTTAACTTCTACCAGATCAAACATCTGGTTTGTTCCACCATTATATGAATACTGTAATATATTAGCGCCATCAGCCTTGCTCTTTCCAGACACATCAATAACTTTTGAGTATCCTGAAGCACCAGTATAAATATTATAATATCCACTACTGTTCTTTACTATCTTAAACTTCTGTCTTGCAGTTCCAAGATATGAGTACTGATCTATGTTAGCACTATTTGAAGATGAACCATCAGCCACATCCAGATACAATCCACTATAGTAACTCTTAATATAATATGTTCCTTCAAGAGATGAGCTGCTTGTTGTACTTGAGCTACTTGTTGTAGTTGTTGAACTGCTACTTGAACCAGATGATGTGGTACTTGTTGTTCCACTTATATCATTAAATACATAAAGAGCTTTTGAAGCATTTCCATTGCTGTCAAAGAGTGTCATGTTATCCCAGGTAGTTCCAGCATCAGCTGTTGAATAATAGTTAACTGAGGAACTGTATAATTTCTCATAATTACCTGATGATGAACTTGCCCAACCACTTCCATAGGTTCCCCATGTAGAACTGCTTACAGCAATCCACTCTGGTTCCCAATAGAAAGCACCAAGTCCATAACCCGACTTAGAACTGTTAACCTTTGCTACAGCAGCAAATACATCTCTTAAAGCCTTTGCCTGTCCTGAAACAGATACAGAGTAATTTGTATATAACATTGCTGATGAATCACCAATGTTATTAACCTGTGTATCATTATTTGTATAAGTATATGGATATGCTGTTTCAGCTACCATAACCTTTTTATTATATGTCTTTGCAATGGTTGTAAGTGTTGTTGCAAGGTCAGAAGTTGAACCATGCCACATAGGATAGAAAGATGTAGCAAATACATCATAATCAATTCCCTGTGTACTAGCACATGCAGCATAGTATTCACCATTTGATAAAAGATTTGTAAAGTGAAGTGCCTTGAGCATTGATTTGCTGTATTTTGAATTAACATCATCTACTGCATAACAACCCTGCTGCATAAGAGCAGCAACACCGCTACTTAAATCCCATACGCCATCGAAAAGGCCACCTACGCCGCACATGGAACCATTAGTTTCATTACCGATCTGAACCATGCCGACATTAACGCCATAATCTAATAATTCGCATAGGCTATTATATGTGAAGTTATACACAGCATCCTTCTTATATGAAAGACTGTAACCATTCCAAGCTTTAGGAACAAATTGTTTTTCAGGGTCTGCCCAGAAATCCGAATAATGGAAGTCAATTAAAACTTTCATTCCAGCATCTGTAGCTCTTTTACCTAAAACCTTTGCATTATAAAGATCTGTATTGCCGCCACCATATCCTTTATAAGGTGAGGATGAATCATATGGATTATTCCAAACACGGAGACGAACATAGTTTACACCTGCACCTTTAAGTATATCGAAGAAATCTCCGCTCGTGCCATCGAGATACTTAAATGTAGCTCCACTGTTTTCAAGAGCTGTAAGTGCTGATACATCCACACCTTTAATAAAATCACTGGTCATATTAGAAACAGTTGATACACCTGATACAGATGTTGATGCTGCTTCTATTTCTTTTGAATCACTACCTTTCCATGCGTTCGTTCCGGAAAATGATAGTCCAAAAAGTAAAGCCATGGCCATAATTGCTGAAGTTACTTTTTTTCCATAACCTTTAGTTAGCTTTCTCATTGTTAATTCCTTTCTTTATTCACTTGTCAAGGTACACATCTTTCGCACATATACAGTTTTCCGTACAAAACTACGTTTCAGATTTTAAAATAATGATCTTCCTTATTCAAGAAAAGTCAATATATTAACAAACTTAAACGTTTTCGTTACAATACAAGATGCCTACTTGTACCATACAACTCCGTTACTACTTGTATATTTTAAATACCAGTTTTTTAAATTTTTCATGTTTATACACTTCTTTATTTATTTACACATAAAAATGGGTCGGATTCCAATTAGAAATCCGACCCAAAATTATATTAAACATTTTTGATTACTGAATAATTCTTCTTGCACAGATTGGTGAACTACCATAGTACATACTTGAGATAATAATACCTGTTGAAGGTGTACTTGCATGGATAATCTGACCGCCACCGATGTAGATAGCTACATGGCCTGAGTAACAGATAAGGTCACCTGGCTGTACACTGTCAAGCGATACTGCAACACCTGCACTTCTCTGAGCACCTGATGTACGTGGAAGTGAATATCCAAAGTGTGCAAATACTGACATTGTAAATCCTGAACAGTCAGTTCCATTTGTTAAACTTGATCCACCATATACATATGGATTTCCAAGGAACTGTCTTGCATATGCTACAACTGATGAACCAGTACCAGAATCATAACTTACAGTAGGAGCTTCTGTCTGCTGCTGTGTTGTCTGCTGCTGATATGTTGTTGTGTCATAGCTATTATCATAATACTGAGTAGTTGTCTGTTCATTGTTAATGCTTTCCTGAATTGAAGCCTGTTCTGAAGCTATCTCAGCCTGTCTGATACTCTCTGCAATTGATTCCTGCTCTGCAGCAAGTCTCTCTGCTTCTCTCTGAGCTTCTAAGATTGCCTGTTCTTCTTCAAGAGTAATAGCTGTTTCATAACCAAGTTTAATATCAATGTAATCTGTTGATACCCAACCTTCAACTCCATCATCTATTGCAAGCTTAATCCAGTTTTCTGTTTTACCATACTTTGAAACTGCATATGTTTCATTAGCATAGACATTAGAAATAACATCACTCTTCTTAGACTGTTTCTTACGAACTCTAAGACCTGATTCATTAACGGTTGCAAGAACATAACCATTTTCTACAGCATATTCCTTAGCATCTTCACCCTTGGCAAAGAATTCTGCTTTAACCCAACCCTTAACATTACCGGATTTGATTTTATACCAACCGTCTTCTTCTTTAATTACTTCAGCTCCACAGTTGCCGTAAATCTTACCAACAACCTTAGCTTCTGTACTTGCTTTCTTACGAACATTTACATATCCGTCTGATTCAACCTTTGCAATACAGATATCCTTAAATATTGAATGATCATCTTTAACTGCCTGTACTGCTTCTTCAATAATAGTTACAATTTCAGCTTCAGGTGCTTTTGCATCTGAGCTTTCGCAATAATCCTCTAAAACTACTGAAGCCCCTGCACTTGGAATCTCTGTATCAAGTCCAGCTGCCTGAGCACATACTCCATGTGAATAAACTATAGCACCGGCAAACATAGCGCCTGTGATAAGTTTTGTTATTGTTTTCATATTCTTCTCCATAATAAAAGTTCGCTTCAATCAACGAATTACTCAATTTGATTAATTTGTTACAAATTTATTACAGGAACATTATAACAATCATTGCCTTTTATGTCAACATAAAAATCAACTAATAATTTGACTAAATTGTTAAATTTATGTGAATTTTGCTTATTTGTTAATAAAAAAACGAACTTTTTAGATTAAAATAAATCAATCTGCTTGATATATCTGTTGATATTTTTCCCCTTTTTTTATTGCATTTTCTTTAACATAGATGTAATAATTTTCAAACGGTTTCGTAAGTTTCCTAATGCCAAAATATTACTTATTATAAAGTGTTTATTTTTCCTTTTATTTATACTATAATCTGTAATAATCGAGTTTAAGGAGGCACACATCAATGAAAGGAAAATCAGTTTTAGTTTCCGGAGCATCATCTGGAATAGGTTTTGCCATTGCCAAAAGATTTGCCGAGGAAGGGGCAAATATCTTTTTTACATATAAATCAAACGAATCCGGAGCAAACATGCTTATAAATCAAATCACTGAAAATGGTGGTTTCTGTGTTGGAATAAAAACAGATCATTCCGTATTTAGTAATGCAAAGGATGTTTATGATAAAGTTAAGTCTTACGGTAAAAGCATCGATGTACTTATTAATAATGCGGGCATTTCAAAATTTGAACTGGCAAATTCCATTACCGAAGAAAGTTGGAATGAAATCTGGAACACCAATGTTACAAGTATGGTTGCCTTAACAAAATTCTTTTTACCAGACTTTATTAATAAGAAATCAGGTCACATTATTAACATCTCCTCTGTTTGGGGACAGCGTGGCTCATCCATGGAGACCGCCTATAGCACAACGAAGGGCGCTGTTGACGCCTATACAAAAGCCCTTGCAAAGGAACTTGCACCATCAGGCATATCTGTAAATGCCATTTCTTGCGGATACATTGATACCAAGATGAATTCACATTTATCAACTGAAGATGTAGAAAGCATTATAGAAGAAATTCCTGCAGGGCGTGTTGGCACATCTTCTGATGTTGCAGAACTCGCTTTAAATATCACTAAAACCAACTCATACATGACTGGCCAAATTATCGGACTTGATGGCGGTTGGCAAGTATAAATAATCCCCTTCTGTTAGTATTTTTCTAACAGAAGGGGTTATTCTATATTCTAAAAGATTTTTCTAATCTTCTTTTGGTGGGTACTTCTTATAACCAGGGTGCTTTCCTGTAACGCCATACTGTTCTCTCATACCTATGAGTCTGTCTATATTATCTCTTGAAATATCCTTTACTCCACCGAGAAGTCTTGACACAAGAGAAATCTGCGCCTGAAGTTCAAGTGTCTCCATACGATAATATGCCGTTGTAAGGTCAGAACCTACAGTTAATGCTCCATGATTTTCAAGAAGCATCACATCATGTTCACTTAAATAAGGCTCTATGGCTTCTGGCACTTCATAAGTTGACGGTGTTCCATAAGGTGTTAACGGAACTGAACCAACTGCAATTACTGTTTCTATCATACAGTAATCATCTATTGACTGATGTGCACAGGCAAATCCCGTTGACACCGGAGGATGGGCGTGTACTACAGCTCCAACATCCGGTCTTTCATGGTAACATTTAAGATGCATCTTAACCTCAGATGATGGCTTAAATCCTTCTGCTGCTTCTATTATATTAAAGTCATCATCAATCAAACCGATTTTTTCAGGTGTAATATCTGCCTTGCTTACTCCTGTCTGAGTTGCAAGATATCTTCCTTCCGCAACCTTAACTGTTACATTTCCATCATTGGCCGCAACCCATCCCTTCTGCCACATCTTTTTACAAACTTTAACTATTTCTTCTTTTATATCTTCGTACATTATTTTTTCCTCATAACTTCCATATATTTTGCAAAACCATTATCCCAATATTTTCTGTCGCTTAAATTTGGTTTATAAACAATTATATCTTCAGATTGTTTTATTATTTTTCTAAATTCCTTGATATCACTTATTTGCCCATTTGCCAAAAGCTGTGCGCCAATATTACCAAGAGCAGTTGCCTCCGTAGGTCCGGCACTAACAGTAATATTTAATCCATCCGCAATCATTTGCATAAATACCTTATCCATGGTACCGCCGCCTATAACATATAAAACATCATAGGTCTTATTTGTAAGAATACCAAGTTCTTCAATTGCTTTCCTATATTTAAACACCAAACTTTCATATATACATTTAATAATCTTTCCATCGGTGTTTAAATCAGACATTCCCCTATCTATGCACCACTCTCTCACACGCTTCGGAATATTACCTGCACTGGCAAAGACTTCAGCATCCGTATCAATATATGCATCAGTGCTTTTTGCATTCATTGCAAGAGTCGCCATATCGGCAAATGTATATTCCTTGCCTTCTTTTTCAAACTGCCTTTTGCTTTCCTGAATCAACCATAATCCTGTAATGTTTTTCAGAAATGAAACCTTATTAGCATAACCTACCTCATTGGTAAATTCACTTTCCATAGCTTCTTTTGTTAAGATCGGCTTATCTATTTCACTTCCAAGTAATGACCATGTACCACAGCTAAGATATGCAAAACTATCTTCCTCTGCCGGAACCGAAAGCATTGCAGACTGGGTATCATGACCACATACGGCAAATACAGGTATGGATGTAATATCTAATTCTTCACATATTTTTTCTGACAAATATCCCTTGATACTTCCGCTTTCTACTATCTCAGGAAGCAGATTATTATCAAGGCCTAATTTATCAACTATTTCTCTTGCCCAATTACCATTACTATGATCATACATTTGAGTAGTTGAAACAATACTTTTTTCAGCACTTATTTGCCCGGTTAATAAATAAGAAAACAAATCCGGCATTAGAAGCATTTTATCAGCAATGCTTAATATATCCTCTTCTGATTTTTTTATTGCCATTAACTGAAAGAGGCTGTTTATTTCCATTAACTGATTTCCTGTAACAGAATATAGTTTATCCTTATTTATCTTATCAAAAACTTCATTTTCGATATTTCTTGTTCTTTTATCTCTGTAGTGAACAGGATTCCCAAGGAGATTTCCTCTTTTATCTAAAAGAGCAAAATCCACTCCCCAGGTATCAATGCCCAAACCTAAAATGTTTTCATAAACACGACTTTTTAATAGCCCCTGTTTTATTTCATAAAATAACCTTGGAAGATCCCAAACAAATCTATCATTTATCATAGTGGGATCATTGGAAAAACGATGTATTTCTTTTAGAGATATTTTTCCATCTTCGTATTCTCCAAGCATCAGACGACCGCTTGATGCTCCAAAATCAAAAGCAAGATATCTTTTTATTTCACTCATATTTATTTATACATTGGTCCAAAGGCAGCACATGCTCTATAATCTGCTCCCTCTAAATCTTCTGTTCCAAATGCATTCCATGCGGCCGGACGGAATATATTTTCCTTAGGAACATTATGCATAGCCACAGGTATTCTCAATATAGAAGCAAGTGTAATAAGATCTGCTCCAATATGACCAAAGCTAATAGCACCATGATTTGCCCCCCAATGATTCATCACTTCATATGCACTTACAAACGCACCTTCACCTGTGATACGTGGTGTAAACCATGTGCATGGCCATGTATAATCAGTTCTCTTCCACAAATAATCATTAACATCATCAGGTAGTTTAACTGTCCATCCTTCGGCAATTTGAAGCATCGGTCCTAAACCTTTTACAAGATTAAGTCTAATCATTGTAACCGGCATTTCCTCCTCTGTAGCAAATCTTGAAGAGAATCCTCCTCCTCTAAAATATCCTAAATCCGCGTAATTCCATGTTGTAGCATCCATAATTGCTTTCTGGTCTTCTTCAGTAATGTTAAACCATTCCTTCATAACCGGATTTCCATTTTCATCCTTGCATACGCCACTGGCATCAAGGCAGCACGCACCCGAATTAATAAGATGAATAAAACCACCTGCTTCTTTAGCCTTTCCAGTAAGCTCGTAACCACATGTTTTTGTTAATGCATCCTGGCTCCAGTAAGTTCTAACATCGGCAAACATCTGTGCTCTATTAGTAAGTAGTTTCATAAATAACATTGAAAGACCGTTAAGCGTATCATTTTCTGTTGCAAGAATATATGGTTCCCTTGCTCCATTATGATCAAAACTTGTATTTAAAATTGCTTCTGAAAAATCTCCGTTTGGATAAAAGTCAGTCCATTGACGCTGACCCTGGAAACCTGCTGCAATAGCATTATGACCAACCATCTCTTCTTCACATCCCTTAGGAAGATTATCATTTCCATTCATAAGGTCCTTTATAATGCACATCATCTTAACTACAAATTCCCATTCTTTATCCTTTTCTTCTCTGGATTTCTGAACTTCAGTAGGATTCTTATCAAATCCTTCCTTGCAATATTCCTTTGCCCAGGCTAGTGCTTTTTTATATTCTTCTTCATCATAAATTCCTTCAGTCATTCGTCTTATAATTTCAACTTCATCAACCGACTCAACTCTCATCCCCAAGTATTCTTCTATAAACTCAGGACTTATTATGGAACCACCAATACCCATACAGATAGAACCAATCTGAAGATAAGATTTGCCCCTCATAGTAGCAGCTGCAACTGCGGCCTTACCAAATCTCAATAATTTTTCTTTTACATCTTCAGGTATTTCCTTACTGTCTGCGTCTTGAACATCCTTACCATAGATTCCAAATGCAGGAAGCCCTTTTTGTGCATGAGTAGCAAGAACAGATGCAAGATAAACTGCCCCCGGCCTTTCAGTTCCATTAAATCCCCAAACAGCCTTTATGGTATTAGTATCCATATCCATTGTTTCATTTCCATAACACCAACAAGGAGTAACTGTAAGTGTAATATCAACGCCTTCTTTTTTAAACTTGCTCTGACAAGCTGCCGCCTCTGCAACTCTACCAATTGTAGTATCTGCAATAACAACCTTTACAGGTTCTCCATTAGAATATCTTAAGTTTTCCTCAAAGAGTTTTTTTGCAGCTAATGCCATATTCATAGTCTGCTCTTCTAGGGACTCACGAACCTTAAGATATCCTCTTCTTCCATCAATTGTCGGTCTGATACCAATAACCGGATAATCTCCAATCAATCTGCTTTTTGCCATATTAAAATCCTCCAAATAATTATTAGTTCCTTCCATCTTTCATTTTTCACGTTCCAATATATGGCGATTTTAACATAAACATGCTTATTTTTTATACTTGATTTATTAGCAATAAAAACACATACTTTTTAGATATTTCCCATAAGTCTTATTATTGGAAGTTGACTACGCATCATGCCGCGTGGATTATAATAATACAGTCAGGTGGGCGTTACACATAAATACATAAACGATCACCAACCTAAGTGACTGTACATACAAAAAAAGAGAATAATACGGGCCGTTTACATTCGAGAGTTTTTCTGATAAAAACTCTCTCAGGAAAACTGAAATACGACGTACTGAAAACGTCGCATTTCACCCTATTATTCTCTTTTTTCTATTACATTCACTAAGGTTGGCTCTCATGTTTATTTTATTTATATG